>Ga0209536_100000897_pt1 | contig 49103 bp, 46 predicted proteins | sample DeeMarSeWOR28_12_FD_187461 | JGI IMG/M metagenome (GOLD analysis project Ga0209536, IMG submission 187461) | Marine sediment microbial communities from White Oak River estuary, North Carolina - WOR-2-8_12 (SPAdes) (version 2) | ecosystem: Environmental > Aquatic > Marine > Intertidal zone >...
CATCCCGGCCAATTTGAATTTTTGCATGCCAATAGCTACCATTACTCCCATCTCTCGTGTGCGCTCTGCTACCATCATCATGATCGTACCGAATATCCCAAAGCCAATAAGTATATAAAGAATAGCTTTCATGACTAAGGCGCCGGCACGATCACCTTCCACCATCTGGAGTATTTCAGGGTGCATTTCATTCCATGCCATCACTGTATATGGAGATTCAATTTGTCCACTCAACTTTCTGAGCGCTGGTTTCAGGTCATACTGGTCCTCGACCATGATGATCATAGAGGTAACCAAATTTTCTGCCGAGAAGAATTCCTGGCTATTCTTTAATTCCATATATACAGTCTGCTTATTGAGCTCCGGATTGGGCAACTTCAGAATTCCACGGATAGGATATTTGCCTGCAGCACTTACGCCGTGATAACCGGCCCCAATCATGACGAGTGTATCACCCACCTGCATGTTCAGATATTTTGCAAGATCGGATCCAACCAATACACCATCATCACCACTGGAAATGTAACTCCCGTCCGTGATCCATTTTTTTAATTCGGTTATGTCATTTTCTTTCTCCGGATCAATTCCGATGACCATGGATCCCCTCGTAATTGTTTCAGAGGATGATAGGGCAAAGGATTCCAATCGAGTTGTTATATGCGTAACTTCAGGAACAGATGCTGCGGTGGAAAATAACTCCTGAGTTGGCTCCATCGCATAATTGATGGTTTTGTTATCCCAGTATTCTTCATTTTGTATTTGTATGTAACCGGAATAAAACTTAACAATATTATCAATCATAGAGCTATACGATCCTTCCTGCATGGAGGACATCAATGTAGATAAAAGCACTCCGAAAAACACCGAGGCAACAGTGATCAGCGTCCTGCGCTTGTTACGCCATAAATTTCGCCATGCTAATAATATATTTGATTTCATTTTCTGGTCTTAAAAATTAACATACAATGTTTCTACCTTATCCTTTTCATGTTTTGCTGAGAGAAAAAAGATTCCGTCACCTCAGTTTTATAATCTGCAGACTCAATTTGAATCACCGTTTTCTTCCCTTCTTCATCTGCAGGGATCATCTCAAGATGACATGGAATAATCCTCCCTCCCATTTCCTTGATATCTGACAATACCTGGGTACTCGTCAAATATCCATCTTCATCAAAAAATTCCACCTTCAACTCCAAATAATCTTCTTTGGTAACCCATAAATAGAGTTTCCCCCAGACAACTGCTGCTTCAGGTTTTGGGATTAGCTGGATCTTATGGCACATGCGTCCCTGAATTTCTTCTTCCCCAATGATCGAGTGCTCATAATCCCGAACAACCGAGGATTCCCTGATCAGGTCATCGTTGGTAAAATCGGATCCCATCCAGGATTGCATCATCATCGAAGGGGGCAGTTTGATCATGCGATCGATCGAGGGCACCCAGTTCCACATTTCTTTATCTCGTTTCAAAAAAACCTGTCCTCGCTCCTTTGCGGGGGCAGTAATATAAACTAAAGAATAATCCATTCCACGTCCCCAGCTTTTCATTGATATACTACGTTCCCAGGTTGGTCGAATGATCGTCATGGTCATCTCCTGGGTCACGTAATCACCACGCATTTTTTTGTCCATTTTCTCAACGATTTCTTTTGCATCCTGTGCTTGAACCTTATTGGACAAAATTCCCATGACTAGAAAAATAAGCAATTTTAGTACTGAACTTTTCAGCGAATCGTAACCTAAAAAATCAATTTCTCTTTTTCTCATAATAAACTTTCTGCTTTTATTCACTACAGTATTTTTTTATTAAATAATTTTCAATTTCATCCAAAGGGTAATCTTTCCTGATCACCAGGTATTGGATCCCAATTCCATCGAAAAGTCCTGCAATAAGCTGCGCTTCTTCCGTGGCATGCTCCCACCCGATTTGTTTCAATAAATCGGTAATGAACAGGACAAATTCCTTCATTTTATGCTTTGCGAGGTCCTGGACAAAATCAAATTTGTCAATCTTCAGTGTAAGTTCGGTGATGAGTCTCCATTGCTGTGGCCGTTCCCGTAATTCAGTGAAATACCAATCAAACAAATTCTTTAATGTTTCTTTTGGATCATTCGTCAATATATTTGACATCAGCATATCTGCTTCACCAAATGCGCTATGGATTAATGCTTGTAATAATTCTTCCTTGCTGGCAAAATAGTTGTACATCAACCCTTTTGAAACACCTGCTTTACTGGCAATCTGAGAAATACTCGTCGCTTCATAACCGTTCCTGGCCATTAATTCAAAAGCTGCATTGAGTATCTTCGTAATGCTTTGAGATCTTATTTGTTCGATTTTTTCCTGACTTCTCGGGCTCATTTTTTTCTTTGACTGAACGGTCGGTCAATATATATTACGGTTACAAAAAAAACAAGTTTCATAGATTAAATAGTTTTTAATAAACAGACTCGAGTTCATTTCTTAATTTCTATTAAATCAAAAAATTGATTAATAATTTTTTTAAACGTTACAATTACAGGTTCGCTCTGGTCAACAAAGGCATGTAAAACACCTATCCCTTTCATCAAGCTCGTAAAATGTCTGGCAAGCAAATCAGGATCGAGTGATTTAATAATCTCTCCCCTTTCCTGCGCTATCTTAATCCAAGCAGAAAATTGAATATTAAAATTCTGATTATATTCTGCCATTTTAATTCTGTAATCTGGTTTACGCATTAAACCCTGGAGAAATATCAAATAATTACTCAAACCTTCAGCAGCCTCCTGGGATGATGTATTCATATTTTCAGTTATCGGTATAAATTGGTCATACAACGCAATGAGATTTTCTTTCAATGATATTTCTTCATTGAACTCAATAGTAAAATTATTTAAATAATGGTCTATGAACATATCCATAGAATGGTTATATAACTCCTCTTTACTATTGAAATAATGATAAAAAGCGCCCTTGGATAGTCCACTTTCCTTAACTAAATCACTCATTGTTACTGACTTATAACCTTTTTGGAAAAAGAGCTTAAACGCAGTTGCCAATATATGTGTTCTATTATCCTTATCTCCCATTATACAAACCGACCGTTTGGTATGTTTACGAACTAATATTACAATTGTTTTAAAATCCGGAGATTTTTTATATTATTTTTCTAACATTAATTCATCATTACTTTTACTAACAATTAGCACCAATGAAATGGACCGATGAATTTCTGGATAAAAAGCGCTTACAGGCAGATCCACTGGCTGATGATGCAGTTAATAATCTGATCACTGAAAACGGAGAAGAAGCATCAAGAAAGATCTTTGACCAATTGATCCGTAACATTGAACTCCCTTTAGAAAAACTCCCAATACAAATCCAGGAATTTATGAATCAAACAGCTGACCTACCCAGCTGGTTAAGCCAAGAGGATCTTGAAAAATCAAATCTCTTTTTTAAGGATCATGGGCCAAAATTGCTTTTGTTGTTGTATTTTAAATCTCTTCCCCTATTATATTCAGATGTAAAAGGAGCACAGGTGCTGGTCAAAACCAGCAGGTTGACACATCAAAATGAATCCCTGGAAATATTTGCACGAAGAATTGCAGAAACCGGGCAATTTCTGCTGACAGTAATGGCTAATGATAATTTTCAAAAAAACAGTAAGGCCATACATGTCATACGCAAAGTACGATTGATCCATGCTGCTATCCGACATTTCATTGGGAAAGAATGGGATACAACACAGTTGGGCAAGCCGATCAACCAGGAGGACATGGCACTGACTCTTTTGACCTTCAGTGTCTCCTTGATTGATGGATTACATCAATTGCATATCCTTGAAAAAGATGAATTAGTCCATGCCTATTTCGAACGTTGGAAAGCGATCGGATTGTTGCTAGGAATAGATACAGATCTGATACCCGCGGATATTGACGAAGGTAGGTTGCTTTTAACAAAAATCCTGGAAAGAAATGCTGGTACATCAGATGCCGGAGTTTTATTAACGAAAGCATTAATAGATTTTAGCAAAAATGCCATCCCAGGAAAAGTATTTGATATCGCTCCTGAGTCTCTAATTGCGTACTTTACAGGAGCTAAGATCTCAACATACCTCAATGTGAGCAACCAACCAGGATGTTCTGGTTTTGTTATTCCAGCAATGCTTGCTTCAATATTTCATGTGGGTGAACATTTGGAGGGCAATTCGAGAAAGATCGATCATATAGCCAATACGCTTTCAAATAATCTTATGCATGCCATGGTTAAGTATTTTAATAGATATAAAAACATAACATTTGAAATACCAGGTGAATTTAGGTCTCTTTGGATACCTACATAACTTTGATTTATATGACGACCTAATTTAACACACCATAATTCACAGATTTATTTTATTTTAGCATCTATTCTTTATTCAATAACTATGAAATATTACGGTCTTCTCATTTATAGTTTGGCATGGTGTTGCCTGCTTTCCGCATGCAATTCTGATAAATTAAGTAATTTAAACCAACCCAATATTATCCTGATCATGGGTGATGATATTGGATTTTCAGATTTGGGGTGCTATGGCAGTGAAATCCCAACACCAAACCTCGATCGACTTGCCAATCAGGGTATTCGTTTCAAACAATTCTACAACATGTCTAAATGTGAGACCACCAGGTCGGTGATGCTTACCGGGCATTATACTGGAGATGATCGTTCCATATCAATCGGTAAGGTCCTGAGAGATGCCGGATATTATACGATTCACAGTGGCAAGGAACATTTTAAAAAATGGGTGCCAAAATCAGTGTATGCTGAAAATGTATTTCATGAATCCTACACTTTCTGGGCTGCAAATGAATTTTTTATTCCACCGGACAGTACCTTCACCCGACCATTTATATTAAATGGGAAAGAGCTTCATGCCCGAGAATTATATTATAATGGAGATCAGTTTTTCAAAACTGATGCGTTCACTGACTTTGCACTGGATAAACTGGAACAAAGAGAAAATAAGGATGCTCCATTCTTTCTATACCTGCCATATGGTGCTGCCCATTATCCTTTACAGGCTCCGTCTGAAGAAATTGCAAAATTCAGAGGTAAATATAAAATTGGTTGGGATCAGCTAAGGCAACAGCGATATGAAAAGATGATTGCCTTAGCCATACTCGGCGCTAAATATAAATTGAGTGAGCCAACGTCAAATATTAATAAGTACAGGAAAGCCTCCAACATTATTGATGAAGAGCGACAAGCCAAAATTCCTTTATACCGCCCCTGGAATTCGCTTTCTGCTGAGGAAAAGGATGAGCTAGATTTAGAAATGGCTGTATTTGCAGCTATGGTCCACCGAATGGATTATAATATTGGCAGAATCGTAGATTACGTTGAAAAAACAGGTGAATTGGATAATACATTGATCATGTATCTGTCGGATAATGGTTCCTGCCCATACGATAGCAACAGGGATTTTGAATTCCCTCCGGGTGATCCGGCAGGTTTTCGGACATTATGTGCTGCCTGGGCTAATCTGGGAAATACGCCGTTCAAATATTTCAAGCAATTCGGACACGAGGGAGGTGCCCATACTCATTTTATTGCCTTTTGGCCAGAATTAATCAAACCAAATCAGATCACCAATCAGCCTGCCCACCTGGTAGATATTTTTCCTACTTTACTGGAGGCTGCTGGTGTGAATTATCCTGTAACATTCCAGGAGAATGCTACCATCCCGCTTCATGGCAATTCAATGATCCCGGTTTTTAAAGGAGAAACCAGACCGGAACCAGCGTTTATAGCTTCCGGATTCCAGAACAGGTTCAGGATGTTTCGTGAACATGATTGGAAAATTGTCAATACCAACCATGAGGGCTGGTCATTGTATAATGTTGCTGATGATCTCACTGAACTTAACGATCTTTCATCCGCTCAACCGGAAAAAGTAAAGGAATTAGAACAATATTTACACGAATGGGAAGCCACACTTCCCGGAGGAAAGGCTGACTTTTAATTTAATTTATTGTTAATGTAAATCAACAAAAAGGCTTAAATATTCCTTATCTGCTTTTCCCTAAAATAGAATTATTCAACAGTTGAAAAACGCCAGACGGTGACAGTTTTATATTCTTCTCCAGGATTTAACACAACACTTGGGAAATCAGGTTGATTGGGAGAATCAGGAAAATGCTCCGGCTCAAAACACAATCCATATCGTTGGTTATAGGTAACTCCATATTTTCCTGTTAGCGTTCCATCCAGGAAATTTCCTGAATAGAATTGAACACCGGGTTCAGTGGTCGCCAGTTCAAATACTCTTCCACTTGTTGGCTCCACCATCCTAACCACCCATTCCAATTCATCTTCGTGATCCTTATTTAGCATCCAACAATGATCATAACCTCCACCTAATTCGAGCTGGTCGCTTTCTTCATTTATACGGGCACTTACTTTTGTCAGCTCATTAAAATCAAATGGTGTACCTTCTACCAGCATAAACTCCCCTGTCGGAATAAGGCCGGCATCTACCGGTAGAATTTTGTCTGATTTGATCATCACCTCATGGTCCAGGATATCCCGTTTAGTATTCCCGGTCAAATTGAAATAGCTGTGCTGGGTAATATTGACAACGGTGGACTTATCGGTAGTCGCATGATAATTTATTTGAATTTCATTTGCTTCATTCAACGTATACACCACTTCAACATTCAGATTTCCCGGATACCCTTCCTCCATGTCATTGCTTAAATAGTGCAGCTTTAACCCAACCTCAATTTCGTGTTCAAAAATTTCTGCATCCCAAACCACCTTGTCAAATCCTTTGAGACCTCCATGAAGGTGGTTTTCACCGTTATTCACAGCCAAGGAATATTCCAATCCATCTATGGTAAATTTACCTTTGGCTATACGGTTTCCATATCTTCCAACAATAGCACCAAAATACGGCGAACTTTTTAAGTAATCTTCAAGGTTATCAAATCCCAAAACTACATCTTCAATACTTCCGTTCTTATCCGGAACTTTTAGGTTTGTAATAATCCCCCCATAATTTATAATCTTCACCTCCATCCCATTTGCATTGGAAAAAGTAAACTGCCGTACAGAATCACCTTCCGGGGTTACGCCAAAATGATTTTCATAAAGCGAAAAAGGCGATTTCATTTCAGTTTGCTCTTCTGCTTTCTTTGATCCAGGTTGGCAACTCAACATGGCAAAACATCCTGCTATTGCGAAAAATAAATATTTCTTCATGGTAATTATCAGTCGATTTATGAATAGTCAAATTTCACGTCAAATGTCTCCAATTGCTATTAAAAATGATAATAAAATTCAGATTAAATGAGCCCCTAATGACAATAATCTAATTTAGTTTTTGAATAATGCCATATTTCCCATTGATCAACCATTCCTTATCTTTCAGCCTTATTGAGGATGCAATATCTTTATCCAGGCCTAGCAGGATCTCTGATTTTAAAATTCTTATCGCTATAGATTTTGCAGGCAAATAATTAGCGAGCATTTGTGGATGGGTATCAACAGGTATTTTTCGATCACCAAATATCCTCCGGTAATTGGCATCTCCTTTTAAAAGGATCAAATCCGACTTTTGTAATTCCCGGCTTAGATCTTCGGGCATTTCATAAAAATGCAGGGGAGAATTCCAAAATGAATGATCCGACAGTTGAATTTTACCAGCAGTAAGTAAATTATCAAGTTTTTCAGCAAAAGATGATACCTCCTTTTTTTCATGACAAATTAATTGATTTATTAAATACTGGATATCAACAGACATTGCGTCAGACACAAACATAGGATAGGCTTTTGCATGCAATACGATATGATCCACAAAATGGTTGGATACCAATTCTTCAACCAGCATCAAATCTGTAAACAATTCCAGACCACAATTATCCAGGATGATATCCACTCTGGTAATTTTATCGAAAAATGTTTCTACAATCTCATCTGAGTGATCAATAAGTGTGAAGTATTCAGGAAAAGTATCATTTAAGTCTATTTCGCGATGGAGCTGGCTGAGATCAGCTTTATTTCCCCATAAACTGTTAAATAACAGGCATTTAATGTGATCGACTTTCTTTGGATGTTGAGATTTAAATTGTTGGAATTTTGCAGGTATTGTAGAATACTGTCGCTGATTATTAATAAGATCTGCTTTCTTAAGGATAAAAAATGGATCGATTCCATCATTGAAAAAATCAATTTTATCCAGGACCAATCGATAAAAGTATGCTTCAGCAAAGTAAAAAGGCACTTCCAACCAGGATTTACCAATATATGGTGCTAGGTAAATATTCCAGGAAGTTGCATCTTCTCCATTCGATATAATATCACTGATTTTTCCATCAGTAATCTGCTCTTTCAGCCTTTCCAGTGAGTGAATACATCCTTCATTAAAAGTATTGTCTGAAATGATTTGGTGAAGGATAAGAGGTAACCGCTGCTGAATGGTAAACCGGGCAAAAGAATCCTGGTCAGTGCCACATATTGGCGTATATTGTCCTATTAAATCCAATCTCATTTGTATTTATCCAGCCTTTTTTACTGCTCTATAAAGCAGTGTCCCGTGCTCATCATAATAGTCAAAATGCAGTTCCGGCAGGGTTCCGGTTTTATTTATAATGTTTAGAAATCCACCTGAGGCCTCTTCCGGTGTACCCTGTACGTAGTGTTGAATTATTTTTCCTTCAGGATCTGTACTTTTTGGATCTCCAGCCATACGCCCTGCTCTTGAATTATTATCTACCAGGGCTCCGCACGAATATTCCTCAATCCCTTTAGGATGTGTCGCATGATACTGCCAGTGTCTGTCGCCACATACGATATAAAAATTTTTCTCCAAAAATCCATGCGCTACCAGCCAGTCAAAAAAAGCTTCACCTTCATATCGAAATCCTTCAGGATTTACATGATTGTCTCGTTTCGACGCGTCGTCAGGTCCGACCATGGGCGTAGGTGAAATCAGAATCTTAAACGTTGCATCACTTTCCAATAAAGTAGCCTTTAGCCAGGAGATTTGTTCTTCTCCCCAGAGTGTTTTGTCAGGCCCATCTTCTTTTAAATTGGCATCACGATAATCACGGCCTTCGACAAACCAAAGTTGAAGGTCCTTATTTAATCGATGAGTGCGATATGTTTTTTCATTTGATCCATGAATAATCACAGGTAGCTGCTCCTTAAAATTTTTAATCCCCAGCTCGTGAGAAATTGGGAAATCAATATACGGGTCGGCATCATTCATTCGATAGTCATGATCGTCCTTTTCCCAATAGGTAGCTACCTCAGCAAACAGATCTTTATACCTGGTTTGGCATAACTGTTCGTGGTATTTTCTCCTCATTCCCTTTTCATCTGTTACTTCTTTTCCATCATATCCTCCCGGATGAGGATCCCTTCCCCTATTCTTGCTGTTTTGAAAGTTATTCTCATTGGGATGATCAAAATAAACATTATCACCGGTACCAATGAAATATTCAGGTTTAAGTAAGAGAATGGATTTTAACGCAGGATAACCAAGATGCTTATCGGCCCCGGAATAAGCCCTGGATCCCTCGTAATTTCCGTAGTGAAAATGGTAGTAATTCATACCCGTAACAACAACCAGGGAGTTTTCTTCCAATTCGCCCGCACCAGAAATCGTCTTAAATGTACCAGCAGCACTTGTTCGTGTATTTTTCTTTTTTGAGCCATAATGTAGCCTGTAAAAATATCGGGTTGCTGGCATCAATTCCTGAAACTGGTATTTCAAAATAAAGTCAGATAATGAATCCGATGTTAACCACTCCGAATACATTGAATTTGAAAAAGAACTATCTTCAGATACTTCAAACCGTCCAGTACCCATTACACCAGGAATATCACCGTTCACCAATGTATCTGTGGCCGTTAATCTTGATTGAAGAATAATGGAATTTTCGGTTGCTTCTCCAGACATAATGCCCTGTGCTAAATATATTGTTGGACTTTCACTACATCCTAGAAAAAGGATTAAAATTGCCAGATGAGCAAACTGTAAAAATCTCATGTGTGCATTGATTTTGTTTGGTCAAGATTACAAAAAAATCAATGCTTTTTTATCTGTCTTTCTTTAATATTTCAACTTATCCTTAAATACTTTTTTGAATTTTTCCACCTTAGGTTGGATTACAAAGCTGCAATAGGGTTGTGAACCATTTTCGTTGAAATAATTCTGGTGATAATCTTCCGCCACATACATTTCCTTGTAAGGAACTATTTCAGTGACAATGGGATCTTTATAAATACCTGCTTCATCAAGCTTTACCTTGTAGGTTTCAGCAAGTTTTTTCTGCTGATCGGTATGATAAAATATTGCAGATCGATATTGAGGGCCCACATCGTTTCCCTGTCTGTTTAGGGTTGTAGGATCATGGGTCTGCCAGAAAATCTCAAGTAGTTCTTCATAACTGACTTTTTGTGAATCATAGCTTAACTGGCAAACTTCGGCATGGCCTGTCGTACCAGTACAAACTTCTTTATACGATGGATTTTTCACATGACCTCCGGAATAACCAGACACAACTTTCTCTACACCATCCACACGTTGAAATATAGCTTCAACACACCAAAAGCAACCAGCTCCAAAAGTAGCCAGTTCCAGGTTATTTTTATTTGTCATTTGATTATCTGAATTAGTTTTCTTTTGCCCGCAAGCCTGAACTGTGATTAAAAATGTGAATACAAAAACGCCTATCCATTTATTATACTTCATGATTGGGATATTTTTCTCAAAACCTACTAAAGAAAACTGATTATTTATTGCATTGTTTCAGAGAATAAAGCAAAGGTCTCGAATCAGACACTATCCCTTTTCGAAGATGAGCACTTTTTTATTGAAATCGGCAGCAGCATTGATTATTTTTCTGAATTGATCAAAATATTCCAGTGGATAAATAAGTTGCTTGTAATATTCCTTTATGTACACGTATACAGTATCTCCATCAACTTTATAATCGGAATAAAAGCCCATGGACTTTTCACCATTTTCTTCATGAAAGATATCCATCTTCAAATCGTCAAGGTTGCGCACCTTGTATCCTTCAGGAATAATGAATTGGATATTCCGTTCATAATTCCGGTTAAATTCATTTTCAACAGGTAACTTTCGCTCTTCCTCCTGGTACATCTCGACCTGTTCACCGATTACTTCTCCGATTTTCAGCAAGTAGCGATTCCCCGCCTTGTCATAAAATGAGCTTTTTGTAGACGCCATTCCCTGGATGACAAATGGTTTCATATAAAACGAATCCAGCGATGAGTTTTTAAGCTTAAAATCGTGGAGTTCGGTATCTTTTCCTGACAAATTCAACAATTCATTAACTACCAGTTTTGTTTCCGTTTCCGGGACCAACTCGAAAATAGGTTGAATAAACGTGGCATTATATCCCGTCAAGGTCCGCTTGATATCAATATTCAATGCATCAAATTCACCCTCAAAGTCGATCTTGATATCGAGTTTATCCTCGCTGATATCGTAAGGAAGCGGTTCTATAAATCTCACTTCTCCAATACCTGCAGTTGTTTCTCCAAGCTTAACACTTTTAATGAATAATCCATAATTATTACACCAGTTAAAAGGGATGTAACCCACGCGGTAAAGCGCTTCTGTGGGCGCCATATATTTATCAACTTCAGGGAAATAAAAAATATAGTTTTCAAGAAAACTGTAAGATTCGAAATCCGGATCCATAGTCACCCTGGTGCGATCCGAGGTTAATCCGTACAGATATTTTATTTCGTTGAGGTCAAAAAATGAAACATACAATTTGATCACACCACGTTGATTGGCCACCAGTGTTTCCAGTATATTCTCAATATTTTCCAATTCATCACCCCCCTGATCAGAGATGGAAATATTGCGTTTAATATAATCTTCAATCTTCCGAATTTTTCCCAGGTCAGAAAGTTCATCCATATCAAACTCTTTATTTAGCTTTTGCAATGTTTTGATATCCTTTTTTGAAATATCTGACCTTAAATAATTATTGAGCTGGTTGGATAACTGATCATAGGTGTACAATTTCACTTCATCGGCTGGTTTTATATGATCAAGCTTGTATTCTACCCGCATCAAACTGTTATTATAAGGCGCATATAATTCAGCTTTAAGTGGTTCTATTTTGTCAACACTGGCGAAATAATGATTTTTGTCAGTGATAGAAGTATCGAGCTCAACCTGTTGAAATCCATTATAGCTTTTTATATTGAAGTACATTTTATCTTCACAATAGATGTGAAATTCAGTATTTAATTTAAGCTCATCCGATTGAAAAAATTCCCTTCCACCTTCCAGCTGCGGCAACATTTTGAAGGTGTAGATGTATTCGATCTGGCTACCTATTTCTACGCCATCAACAGCAAAATATTTATAGGATGAATAGTCATCTTTTGCATCATAATCCTTCAAATCAATTTCATCAATCTCCCTTACCATATCTTTTGTGATCACGCGCACACGGAGGTCTTCGATACCCAGTACACGATTCATGGGCATATAATGTTTATTATACATTTCAATGGCTTCATGCGTATTTACCTGAGTCTTAGTATGGACCGTATATAATTGTAAAAGCGTATTATATTCTTCATCAAAATAAAATTCTACTACTTTTAAATCTTTTAACACAATCGCAGTTTGATTTTCATACTCGGGTTGTATTATTTCATATTCAGGGGTATAATTCCAATCATATTTCTCAAAAAAAAGACCTGCGCCAAAGCTGGAATTCGTCAGAAACAGAAGAATAAGGAATATTGCTTGCCTTAGAAATTTCATTATATAAAATTTTTAAATGTTGCCTAAAACCACAGACTCTTTATATGCAGAAAACAATCCTTTGATCATACGGTTCCATGAGTCAAATTGCGATGTTTTAAGCTGAAGGGTGTTGATTCTTATTTTTTGATTGATCAATATTTTATTTTCTTTCACCTTATAACTTATACTAAAACCAAAATCTCCATCATCATATTGTGCATCCTGGGGTAAAAAGGTGACTTTAAAATTGTCAGGAATTTCAATACAAAATACTTTAGATGAAAGCCTTTTATAAGGATAGTAAATATCAGATTGTGTTGAGGACATATCTATCATTTCATCCTCAAGCTCTTTGTCCAGGTGTGGATTTATGAAAATTTCATCTGAAGTCCGCAAAAGATAGTCTTCAATTGTAAAATTGTAATTAATATGTAAGTCAAGATTTTTTTCATACACATTTTCAGTCTTAACCGAGGTAAGTGCAAATTTGTTGTTCCCCTTATTCAGCAAAAGATTTAAAAATGCCTTCTTATCATCTTCCTGAAGGTTTTCAAGATTGTTTGTGACAGGTATTCTGTTGTATCCGGAAAATATCGCCTGGCCTGATCCTATAACTTCATTATCGTCAATTTTCAAAAAAACTGAATCAATGATCAGGTTCCTCTCTGATGGCACTACGGGAACATCCACAAGTTCGAAATCATTGATGCCCTTATGAATCAAGGCCTCTCTCCCCTGAATATGGCTGGTAGGAATTCCTAAAATATTATACTGATCTGTAGCATCCAAAAAATAATATTGATTATTATTTACGTAGGTACAAATCATATGATTATCTGCCATTGGAGTCGGTACTTCTTTGTGTGAATAAGGAATGGCGGTAGTCCCGATCCATGCGAGATTAGAAGGAATATTTGCCAGTTTTAGCATATTGTGTATCAGGATGCTCATGTCCTTGCAATCTCCGTATCTTCTTGTGAAAACCGTATGGGATGGTCTGGGACGAAATCCTCCCAATCCATCTTCAATGGCTATATACTTAATATTCTGTTGCACCCATTCGTAGATAGCCTCCACTTTCTCTTTTTCAGTTGCTTTACCTTGAATTATATTTTCCACCATTTTCTTCATGTCTTCGCTATCACCTTCATTGATTCCATCTAAAAAATTTTGATACCAGGCATGAAGATCCTTTACATCTCCTAAAATATTGTGCTTTATACCGTTGTATTCGTATGAATCGACATGAATGATCAAATGTGGAGCAGTATGCAATACGCCATCTGCTCCCTTGCTTAGTTGTATTTTATCCAATTGGTTCGCTGTCCAATTGTATATCGTGTATTTGCCTTTTTTATCGACAGTAAATTGTACCTGGTCATCTCCGATCCCATATTTTGTAAAATTTAATTTTACATTTTCCGGAACTTTAACAGAAAAAACACTTTTATGCACCGGGAAAAATGATGAAAACATGTAATATCCCCATAACCTGGGTTCGAGATATCGCTTGGAGTAGGATAAAACCGTTTTGGCGCCCGCGCCCAGGGCAGGAAATATATAACTTATTTTCTTTTGATCGTCATAGAAAATCCCCGCTGATCGAGAATCTGATGTCACAAAATCTGTAACAGGAATTTTCTTGAATTTGTTTTTATCTGTTGGTATTAATGAATATGCTTCAACATCAAATATTTCTGTAAACGTATTTGAGAATCCAATGGATTGTTCCCGATAAAGATTAGCATTATCACTGAAATGCTGAGTTTCTTCATAGACATGGACCACAATATCTAATTTTCCTTCTTCATCTACAGTTATCTCAACATTTTGAGATTGCTCCAGGACCAGTCCATTTTCTCGATTTAAAATATCACCCCACTCTGAATTTGCTTTTACGACACAATTGAATAGAAGAAAAATGAAAACAATCGACGTGAATTTAATTAAAAGTTCCTTCATCAGTATTACCAAATCATTTTGGTTGCCATTCTTTCCCGTTCTCACTTAATATTGAAAATAAATTTCCTTTTTATATAAGAGACCCATATAATGATATTTTACCCTATATGTCTCAATGTTTTTTTAAAATAATCGTTCCGCAAATGTACAAGAACAACTGAAAATCATGTCCGCATTGTAATAATTAACTTAAATTGATACAAAATATATGCAGAACACAGGTATATGATAACATATAAGTACACGATTATGATTTTGGGTTTATTGGTTTTGTCGACAGATGGGTTTGGACAACTGCAATCAAGGGAGGAAATCTACAATAACTCAATTCAAAAAAATCTTGTCATTGCTCGTGAATTAATAAATAAAAACCGGGAAGACAGCGCATTAGTCTATTTAGACGCACTACTGGCCAAAAAATACAATCACCAGGAAGCCCTATTCCTCAGGGCAAAAATCTTTAGTAATCAAAAAAGACTACGAGAGGCGCTGACTGATTATAATGCACTCCTTTCCTTAAATCCCGAGAATAAGGAAGCATTATATGCTCGTGGAGTCATTAGGTATAGCAGTTCACAATATGAAGCTGCCTTGGAAGATTTTCAACATGCGATGAAATTACCTGAAAGTGAAACGCAAACTGCTTTTTATAAAATTGATGCAGGGAGCAAACTGACAGAGGGGATTTATACCATAAGCGGAATGAAAACTGACATATGGAATAATATAGGTTTGTGTTATCTGGCAATGAATCAATTCGAGCAGGCCATACAATCATTCAATGAAGGGATGAGTGAAGATAACCGAGATTTAGATCTATATGTAAATCGCGCAATAGCATATGAAAAATTGGGCGAAACAAATCCGGCGATACAGGATTATCAATATGTGCTATCAAAAGATCCATCACATGCCATAGCAACCCATAATCTGATGAATTTACAAAAAACTCAATTTACAGATTTTGAGCAATTGAAATCCCTGGATGAATTTATTGATGAAAATCCATCCTTTGCCCAGGGTTATTCCTCCAGGGGATTGTTCTATTATGATCGAAAAGACTATAACTCAGCAAGATTGGATTTTGAAAAAGCTTTGGAAATGCAGCCAGACAATATTGACTATCTGTTTAATCTTGCTTTATGCCAGGTGAATCTTAAAAATATATCCAATGCTGAAGAGCTTTTTCTGAAAGTAATAACCGTTGATCCGGTTCATAGCGGTGCATATTTCAATTTGGGTAATGTACAATTCAAACAAATGCATTTTGAAGAAGCTATCTCGTATTATACTATTGCACATAATCTGAATCCAAAGAATATTTCCATTTTGTATAATCGAGCATTAGCTTATCATAAAAATGGCCAAAATGAAAAAGCATGCCAGGATATGGGAGAAGTCAATAAAGTGGATCCCGAATTAGCAAATACATTTTATACCAAATATTGCAATTCTGCCCAATAATCTATGGAATTCACCTAATAAACTAAAGATATCTGATCAGGCCCGATAATTATCCTTCGTTGTTTATAAAGTGTACCTATGGCTTTCTTAAACGTTTTTTTACTTATATGTAGTGCAGTATAAATTTCTTCTGGTGTACTTTTATCAGAAAGAGATAATTTTCCTCCGTTCACCTTTAAGGCATTTAATATTAGCTCATTGCTATTTTTGATATGTGTAGTTTTATCCGGCTGCAGGCTTACATCAATCTTTCCATCTTGCCGAATGTGTTTAATGTATCCAGTCAATCGTTGACCATTTATCACCGGGGAAAAAACTTCATTTTTGTATACCAGACCAGCGTGTTTCCCATTAATTATTACTTCATACCCCAATTCACTTTGGTTATAAACCAATAATTCCACTCGCTCGTGTTCCGTTATTGTAAGTTGATCATTTGAGAGAAATTTCTTGATTTTACCAGTTCCGATTAGCCTGTCTGTATCTTCATCAAGAATGAGTCGCACTACGTAGGTATGACCCAAGAGCATTTTTTTATTTTGCTCCTTAAAAGGAACTAAAAGGTCTTTATCCAAACCCCAATCAAGAAATACACCATATTTATTTATATCGACCACTTTCAGTCCGGCAAATTCATTAAGCCGGATTTTAGGTGTTTCAGTTGTCGCTACAAGTCTGTCCTCCGAATCATTGTAAATGAAAACTTGTTTTTCGTCACCTTCCTTTTCATCACCATTCAGGTATTTGCCTGGTAAAAGAACATCTACGCCGGCATCATCACTTAAGTAGATTCCATGTGGAGTATTCCTTGAAACTTTCAGTGAATTTATCTCTCCAATCTTCATTAATGTTTATTTTGCATGAGTAAAATTAGCTAATAATTGGTAATACATATTTTTTGAAACGAATTAGTTCCTATTTCAATAAATTTATTAACCTAAAAATGGGCTTGATCGGGGCATTCCTAATGGGTGGAATTGTCTTTTGGATAAACCTGGATTATGGATGGTGGCTTGCCACTACAGCGGGTCTCAAGCAATGGCTATATACATTTTTCTTCGGTGGCCTTATCATCAAGCTATTGGAGCAATCTTTGAAAAAACTTAATAATCCATACCTATCAATATCTATTTCTGTCCTTTTTGTTTCAACAGTAACAACCCTTTTGGTGTTTCTGGTTCATAATTTAAAGGGAACGCCCGAGCCATTTTTATCTACTGTTCCAACTATGATCATGGCTCCTCCGGGATTTCTGATATTGGCATTGAAATTCAAAACACTTAATAAAAAAACCACCTCATCACAAAGTGAGGTGGTTCCGAAATAAAATAGTTATCCTAAAGAGCTCTTTTGGCCAAATAGAAATCTACTTTTTCAAGGGATTTATCATCGATTCGTTGCTGCATCTCATCCAGCGTTTTGGGGGGCGGAACAATCACTTTATCACCTTTTTTCCAGTTGAGAGGCAGTGCTACTTTATGCTTATCAGCAGTTTGCAAGGCTACCAACACCCTGAGTATTTCATCCATATTCCTTCCAACATTGAGCGGGTAATACATAATAAGACGTATCTTTTTGTCCGGATCGATAAAGAAGACTGCTCTCACCGCAGCAGTTTCACTTTCATTTGGCTGCAGCATCCCGTATAATTTTGATACATGCATGTCCAGATCGGCAATTATTGGAAAATCAAAATAAACACCAGTATTCACCTTCACATTGTTTACCCACGCCAGATGAGCATGAATACTATCAATACTTAATCCAATTAATTCAGCATTTAGCGCATCGAACTCTGATTTCCGTTGTGCAAAACCACTCATTTCGGTCGTGCAAACCGGGGTAAAGTCGGCAGGGTGGGAAAACATGACAACCCATTTTCCTGTAGCAAATTGAGAAAACTTAATTGTTCCTTTGGTGGTAACGGCAGTAAAATCCGGGGCAATATCTCCGATCCTGGGCATCGTTTTTATTTGTTCCTGGGCTTCCATAAATATTATTATTTTGGGATTAATTAATTATTTTTTATAAATCAAAGACTTTTGACTTATGTATCTATAACAATATTATTCATGAAATAATTACCTCGTACTTTTAATTTTTAGTACTAATTCCGGTCTTTATAAAGAAGAGAAATAAGAAGGTAGTGAATGTTAAGAATTAAAGAAAATCCAGATGATTGATTAAAAAAAAAGCCCCACAATTGTGGGGCTTGAAATTGATTACAATGTCATTAAAATCTATGCTAATTTTACGTTTACTGCATTCAATCCTTTACGTCCCTCTGTAACCTCAAATGTTACGTCATCGTCATCTTTGATTTCATCGATAAGTCCTGAGACGTGTACAAAATACTCTTTTTCTGTTTCTGTATCTTTAATGAAACCATAACCTTTTGACTCATTAAAGAATTTTACTTTTCCTTGATTCATTATAAAATTAAAATTAAATACTGCGCGCAAAGTTAAAATAATTTCTATAATAAAAAGAAATTGAAGAAATAAATAAGCAATTAAATTCAATAAGGTAACTCAAGATCAAGCTAAATATGGTCTTTTAGGCTATTTTACGCATTCTTAAATTCTTCGGCGTAATTTCAAGATATTCATCTTCTTTGATGTATTCCATGGATTCTTCAAGTGAAAAAACCACTTTTGGTGCAATTTTCGCATTGTCATCCGAACCTGCGGCACGCATATTGGTTAGCTTTTTGCCTTTTATTATATTAACCTCAAGATCATTTTCTCTCGTATATTCACCTATTACCTGGCCTTTATATACGTTTTCACCTGCTTCAATAAAAAACCTTCCTCTATCCTGCAAACGATCTATGGCATAGGTAAGCGCCATCCCATTTTCCATGGATACAAGTGATCCTTTTGTTTTTGAAGGGATTTCTCCTGCATAAGGTTCAAAACTTTTAAATCTATGCGTCATCACAGCTTCTCCGGCGGTAGTAGTCAGCATGATGTTCCTTAGTCCAATTAATCCCCGCGAAGGAATAATGAATTCCAGATGTTTTAAATCTCCTTTTGGCTCCATGACCTGCAATTGGCCACGTCGTTGCGTGACCAGCTCAATCACCTTACCTTCAGACACCTGGGGCACATCAATTACCAGGTGTTCAAAAGGTTCACATTTTTTCCCGTGAATTATCTTAATTATGACATGTGGGCGACCTACCTGAAATTCATACCCTTCCCGTCGCATAGTTTCGATCAGTACGGAAAGATGCAAAATTCCTCTGCCATATACCATGAATCGATCTTCCCGATCTGTTTCCTCCACCCTGAGTGCCAGGTTTTTTTCAGTTTCTTTTAACAAGCGGTCTCTCAAATGTCGTGAGGTAACGAATTTTCCTTCCTTTCCAAAGAAAGGAGAATTGTTGATGGTGAAAAGCATGCTCATCGTAGGTTCATCTACCTTAATTCTGGACAAGGCTTCAGGATTGACTAAATCTGCAAGTGTATCACCAATATCAAAATCATCTATACCTACTATGGCACATAAATCACCACTGCGCACATTTTTCACTCGCTCTCTCCCTAATCCAACGAACACATATAGCTCTTTAATCCTGACCTTTTTAGGATTTCCCGATTTCTTGCACAGCGCGTAATCATTCCCTTCTTCAAGATCTCCGCGATATACTCTACCGATAGCAATCCTTCCCAAAAAGTTGGAATAATCCAATGATGTAATTTGCATTTGAGGATTACCTTCACGGTAAGGAGCTTCCGGAATTACCTCCAAAATAGTATCCAGTAAAGGTCGTATATTATCGGTTGGCTTTTGCCAGTCTTTGTTCATCCATCCATACTTGGAAGATCCGTATAATGTTTCAAAATCGAGTTGATCTTCTGTTGCATCGAGATTGAACATTAAATCAAAAACTGCTTCATGGACCTCATCGGGTCGACAATTTGCCTTATCGACTTTATTAATGACAACAATGGGTTTTAGGCCAAGCTCAATTGCCTTACTGAGTACAAATCGCGTTTGCGGCATAGGCCCTTCAAATGCATCCACAAGCAGGAGCACTCCATCAGCCATTTTTAATACCCTTTCCACTTCGCCACCAAAATCAGCGTGGCCCGGTGTATCGATCAGGTTAATTTTTACATCCCGGTAGCTTACTGATACATTTTTTGAAAGTATGGTGATGCCTCGCTCTCTTTCCAAATCATTACTATCCAAAATTAACTCCCCTGTTTCCTTCCTTGGATCCAACGTCCTGCACTCATGGATAATCTTATCTACTAAAGTCGTTTTTCCATGATCAACATGAGCAATAATGGCTATATTTCGTATCGATTGCATTATTTTTCCCCTATTCAATTTTTTTCAAGCTGCAAAATTACGGAGATGTATCGGATATTTGGTTACTTTCATAAAAAATAATATTTAGAATTGGTGGATATTACCATATCTGTTATCGAAATCTATCCCCTGGTTATTTCAATGCTCATTTTAGCAAAGCATGACATTTTTATTAATTTAGTCTTATACTTTTCAAACTCAAGATAATAATACCTATGGCAATCGATCTTGAAACCAGGCATATTGAATTTAATACTAAAGGAAGAACCCACATCGTAGATATCACGGATATGGTAGAAAATGAAATTCACAAATCCGGATTTACGGAAGGACAGGTAACACTTTTTGCAGTGGGTTCGACAACTGGCCTAGGTACAATTGAATATGAACCGGGCCTGGTAAATACCGACATAGCAGAGATGTTTGAAAAACTTGCTCCTTACGGCGTTCCCTATGCTCATAACGATACCTGGGGTGATGACAATGGAGCTTCCCATGTCCGGTCTACGTTGCAGGGAAGCTCACTGGTTATCCCGTTCATAAATTCTAATTTAACCCTCGGCACCTGGCAGCAAATCATATTTTTGGATTTTGATACCAGAGCCAGGTCTAGGAAAGTTGTCGTTCAAATCATTGGCAAAAAGTAATTCATCCATTTGCTAATCCAGCTTTCAAATCAGTTTTAGCTCATTAGTACAACTATTTATCCTTTTAAAACATCTCATTGGTAAAATTCCTTGTTTTACTTTTACTTGTTACATATTCATTATTCACGAATCATGTTAAAAAACCTAATAAAAACTGCGCTTAGAAATATCATACGAGATAAAGCGTATAGTTTACTCAATGTGCTTGGACTTACCATTGGAATCGCCTCAAGTATATTGTTATTGCTGTACATTCTGGATGAATTGAGCTATGACAAATACCATGTGAATAGTGAGCACATTTATCGTGTTATCACCAACATAACTGAAGTGGACGATGAATTTACCTGGGTAGTAGCACAGATCCCTTTTGGTCCAGCTGTACGTGACAAATATCCTGAAGTGGAGGAATATGTAAGATTTATTGGAACGGGAAGGCAACTGGTAAAAAAAGGAGATTTGAAGTTTTACGAAGAAGATATCTATGCTGCTGATTCAGCTGTTTTTGATGTTTTTAGCTACACATTTATCGAAGGTGACTCGAAAACTGCTTTGTATGAACCTAATTCTATTGTATTGACAAAGGACCTGGCTATAAAATATTTTGGAGAAAATAGTGCACTTGGAGAATCTTTTGAAACAGAGAATTCTACCTATAAAGTAACTGGGGTCATTGAAAACGTTCCCAAAAATTCCCATTTTTCATTTGATGGGTTAATTTCAGTAAATTCCCTTGATGAACAAATGCAAACCGGAAGCTGGGGAAATTTTGGTGTCTTCACCTATTTATACTTGCCAAATATAGACGATATCACTGAATTTGAGGCCAAACTTTCCGAGATCTATGATGAATATTGCGCGCCTATTTTTAAGCAATATGGGATCAATTTTGTATACCGCTTACAAAAAATACCGGATATCCATCTTCACAGTAGGTACGAAGGTGAAGCAGATACCAATGGCGACATAAAATACATATACATTTTCTCTGCAGTTGCCCTTTTCATGCTGATTATAGCCAGTATCAATTATATGAACCTGGCTACTGCCCGCTCCGCCAGGCGGTCCCGAGAGGTAGGAATAAGAAAAGTAATGGGATCATACCGGATCCAATTGATCAATCAATTTTTGGTTGAATCAGTTTTATTAACTGTGTTTTCATTCATCCTGAGTATGATCATTGTGTTGGCTATTCTTCCATTTTTCAATGATATGCTTGATAAAGATATTACCATTGGCTGGTTAGAAAATCCATTATTTACATTGGGATTAGTTTTTATTATCATAATGGTGGGTGTTGCCGGGGGCAGTTACCCGGCATTCTATCTTTCATCATTTAATCCATCACATGTTCTAAAGAGTAAATTAACGAGCAGGGGAGGAAATGCTTTCCTGCGAAAAGGACTTGTGGTGTTGCAGTTTTCCATTTCTATCATCATGATTGTGTGTACCTGGCTTGTATATGATCAACTCCAATACTTGCAACAAAAAGACCTTGGTTTTGATAAAGAGCACATTTTAAGGCTAGCCTTGACAACAGATGAATTGAGACAGAAATATCCTGTATTGCGCACTAAACTGTTAGAGGCACCAGAAGTGATCAATGTTGCTACTGCAACCACAAGTCCCGGATATGGCGTAGGCAAAAACCTGATCAATGTTGAGGATCAACATGGCGAAATGGTAGAACGGGGTATCGACCTTTACGGAATTGATTATGATTATATAAGTGCATTGGGCATCCACATCGTGGATGGTCGTGATTTTTCAAGGGAGATAACTTCTGATACAAGCAGAGCTGTAATTGTTACAGAGGCGATGAGCAAACGAATGGGTTGGAATTCTGCCCTTGGTAAAAAATTCTCTTTTAACATCCAGGAAGAAAGTGAACCTCTTTTGGTGGTTGGCGTGGTTAAGGATTATCACCATGCTTCCCTGTATAATATTATTGAACCAATAATGTTTTACCTGCGTGAGGGCAATCGGGTTATGCATATCAAAGTTGATGGAAATGATATCAAAAAATCCATTGCAAAAGTAGAATCAATCTGGAATGAGGTTAATCCTGACCACCCATTCGATTACAACTTTCTTGACCAGGAGTTTGCTGAGCAATACCGCAACGATGAAAAAAGAGGCCAGATATTCACCATTTTTGCCATGCTCACCATGGCCATTGCTTGCTTTGGCCTGTTGGGATTGGCATCCTACACTGCAGAACAGCGAACAAAGGAAATAAGTATCAGAAAAGTAGTAGGAGCAAATATTATGTCTTTAGTTTACCTGGTATCCAGGGAGTTTATCATCTTAGTGCTCATATCCATTGTCATCGGACTGCCAATTGCCTATTATTTCATGGAGCAATGGCTGCAGAATTTTGCATATGCCATGGATATGAATTATATGACGTTTGTATTTGCTTCTATTTTTGCCTTAATTATTACTTTCGGTACAGTAAGCTTTCATACCATTAAGGCAGCAAATGCAAATCCGGTAGATGCATTGCGTGAAGAGTAATTGATTATTGGCCCGAACCGAGGACTTCTACATCATAGACAAAATATTTGGTATCACCCAGCCAGAAAAAACGCACGTATTTTTCTTGATACAACAGTTTTACCCTTTTGCTATCTAAAATAGCATTATCAATTTTAGTAATGACACTATCAGCTGATTTTCGAACCGTAAAATCCCAAGAAGTAGGTATGGCTCCTTCGGCTGTATTGGTTAAACCACCGATATTTAATGAACCTTCATACGTTTTGAAAATTACACCTTTTTTGCTGATTTTAGTTGGAACTCCTTGTCGATAACCGGTGGAGTAATTGGCCAGATTCAAAAATACGAATACGGCAATGGCAAGTAATAAAATAACAATGCCAATTTTCTTTAACAGGTTTAAAAATCCTTTCATAGTCGTCTATTTTGAGCGAATATACATGATTGACCTATAAAATTTAAAAATTTAACTGTTTTAAATATTTAATACTCTCGGTGATTGTCATGACAGGATCAGGGGCATTATCCTGTTCAACAATAAAATGTTGAAGACCCGCCTGGTCACTTCTATTTAAAATACGTTGAAAATCAATGATCCCTTTCCCTACAATTTCAAATGATCCTTCGGGTGTATCATCCATATCCTTCACATGGCAAATCTTAAACCGTCCTGGATATTTTTCAAAATAGTCCAATGGATCAGCATTTCCTTTTTTAACCCAATACAGGTCGATTTCCATATCCACTAATGAGGGATCTGTTTCTTCCAAAATTATATCATATCCCAACTTACCTCCTCCAACATCAACAAACTCCTTATCATGGTTGTGAAAAGCAAACTTCAATCCTTCTTTCCTGACCTGCTCACCAATCGTATTTAATCGCTCAGCAGCTGCTTTGAAATCATCCAGTTTTTTATTCAAGCCATCATCAAACCATGGCCAGTAGCAAATCACGTATGGGCGTTCAAAAAAGAGCGCATCATCAATATATTTACCAAGTTCAATCTGCAGCACTGATATTGAGGCGCCTCCTGCAACTGCTTTTAATCCAAATGATATTAACGCATTCTTAAAATCAAATTTTGATACACCATAAGTCCCACCAAACTCTACCTCCTCATATCCCAAATCAGCAATAAGCCCTAAGGTGTCTTCATAATCCTTTTCTAATTCAGCTTTTAACAGACCGAGGATCACGCCAAATTTCCTTGCTTTCACAATTAAACTGAACGCATTATATTGAAAAGGGACACAGCACAAGGCACCTGTTGTGATAGCCCGCTTTAAAAAATCTCTTCTTGAACTTTTCATTACTCTAATTTAATCCGTTAACGTTTTAATTTAAAGGGTAATTATACCTTTTTATTTACTTTTGGATATTTAAAAATTACGAGTTTAACTCAGTTGGATTTATTCAATCAGAATTTAATACTACCCATAGCCATCTTACTTACGGCTATTGCCGGGTACCTTCTCAATAAGGTTGATCTAACAGGATCTATTATCGGGTTAATCATTGCTTTGTTCATTTGGACAGCCGTAGGATTGGAAGGTATTACGGCTCTTTTTCTTTTTTTTGTTATCGGATCATTGGCAACTTCCTGGAAGAAAGACCTAAAATCAAAACAAAAATTAGAACAGGAAAATGAGGGGAAGAGGAGTATTTTCAATGTCCTGGGTAACATTGGTGTTGCTGGAATTATCTCAGTTTGTGCAATAGTATTACCTAGCTATAAACCAGTTTTAATCATCATGGCGGTTGCCAGTTTTGCTACGGCATGCTCTGATACCCTATCTTCTGAATTAGGAAATGTATACGGTAAAAAATATTACTGCATCCTTACGTTTAATCCTTCCAGGCGAGGACCTGATGGTGTGATCAGTGCAGAAGGTCTATTTTTTGGTTTGATCGGGAGTTTTATAATAGCATCTAGCATGCTCCTTTTTCATTATAGTGTTTACGTGGTATTGACAGTAGCTATCAGTGGATTTCTAGGAAATATAATTGATTCACTCCTGGGAGCCACATTACAGCAAAAAGGATATCTGAATAATCATCACGTGAATTTTGTAGCTACTTTATGCGGATCACTAATATGTTTTTTCTTGCAGATCGCTTTCTAAAACCTTACCAAAGGAATAAAAAATTCATATGTGTGCTTAAGATTATCTTCCAGAGGATCTTCATTAAGTAAATATGCATATCGAATACCAAATGTAAAATCGTAAAAATTAAACAGCCTGGAATCTATAATTAACTCGGCACCAGCAGAATTATATAATTGGATTGATTCGGTATTGGATTCTGAATTGACAAAATGTGCCCTGCTGTAATCAAAAAATATATTTCCTCTTATCCTGTATAAATATAAAATTCCCCACAATCCCCAATCCGGGTAAAACATTGGAAAGTGATAATTTGAACCTACTTTATAGATGAAGTCATATTGCGGCCGGTTGTAACCTCTCGAATAGACGAAATTGTCTGTGAAATGATAATCATTCTCAGCATCTTCATGCTGAAATGACCCCTGGAATACGATGTTATCATTATCGGATAATCCCGGAAAGGTCCATTCTGATTCGAATAGCAACTGATTGGCTTTATTGTCATCAATCGATCCATCATTGCTAATACGCATAAACTGGCTATACTTAGAAAAAATATTTTGCCTGGCTTTTTTTCTCCTGTTTAAAAAGGATATGCCTGATTCAATAGAATTCAAATTGAAATCGGTGGTAACCACATTTTCATTTTCTTTAAATTTGACTGAGGTCAATGAATAATTTGAAAACAGGTTTAGTTTTCTTGTATATAATCCACTACTAATATTGAATGGGAATAATAATCCGGCCTTTATCTTACTATCCTCCCATTTAACCGTATCTGTTCTAATTACAACACCATTCTCATCTCTTTCTCTTCTGAGTCCTTCTCTTAATCCGTAGTTTGCACTAAAGTTGATGACGGGGTATAATTGAGCGTAAGATGCATTAAAGAAATAAGTGAAATTTTCATCATTCCTGTTATACCTGACCCCGAGACTCATGCCTAATGTATTAAGTATATTGTTTGACCGAAGGGCCCATTCATAATTAGGATCTGCCAGATAAAAACTCCAACTGTGCAAATTAATTAGGTTGGATGAATTAGAATATTTTCTGGTTTCATATATTTTTTCATCCAAATTTGATGTGATATCTCCTCCTTCGGCATCATTGGAAATAAAATCATACTCAGGCATTTCTATGGGTTCTTTTATGGTAATTAATTCCCATTTGGCAGTATCAATCTGCTTTACTTTGATATCACTACCCAGATATGAAAAATCAGTATAGTACAATATATTTCCATCTGCATTCACTGCAGGAGTATAGGCGCCAATCTTAACATCAGTGACCTGGTAGATGGAATCTTCACCCACTTTAGTCGTATAAATATTATCAATACCAGAAAATGTTGCTGAAAAATAGATACGATCTCCGTTCAACCAGGGTATACCAATCTGATGATCAGTAAAATCAGTAATCATCTGTAGTTCTCCACTATCAGGATCGATTTTTACCAGTGCATTTTTACCCAAAATATCCCTGGCAATGGCTACGATATATTCATCATTTATAGCCCATTTTGGATAAGCAAAATAAAAGTTATTCAGGTTTGGTATTTCCTTTATTAAGGAACCATCTTCGCTTGATATGATATGCAGATTATATTTTAGGTTCGGAGTATTTCGGGTAACAACAATTCTTTTTCCATCATAAGACAAATCCGGAGAAAAATATTTTGCTGAAGAGGTAAGTTTTTTCCTTTTATAGGTAAACATGTCGTACACTATGATATTCGAATTTACTCCCCAACTCCATCGTTCATTTTGTCCTACCTCTGCCCACGCCAATTTTCCCTTTTTATATGAGAAATAATTATCCAAAACTCTACCTTGCCTTGAAATCAAATATTCCATACCATACTGGTTGATCTTATAAAAAGCGCCAATTCTCTTATAGCTAGATTTATACACTATAATATTTCCTTCATTGTCTGGATTAGGATACCTGTAAACAGTATAGGTATAGTTTTTATCTTCTTCATTAAATTGTTCCAGCTCTAAATCTTCGCTTCTATTCTTGAAATCGTCCCACTTAGCATTATAGTACCTCATAGCCATGATATAAAAATCATAGGTAGGATATTTCGATTTTCGAAACAAACTCCTGGAGAAAGGGTAAAATAGGCTTCTATATCTTCCGGCATCATGAAGAATATCTTTCCAGAAATCGTTCCCATATTCTTCCCGGCCATAATTAACCATTAAATATCCTGATTCATAGTGATTTGGCACAAAATCCTTTAAGGATCCATTTCTTACTTTATCGTATGAATAATAAATATCATTGAATGATAAACTTTTAAAACCTGTATAGAAAGAGGGTAATCTCCCTCTACCTTGTTTTGACAATGAGGTTTCAAATACAACTGCATCACCTTCCCAAAACCAATTTGGTATGCTCAGCGTGGAAAAATAATTCCAACCTACCTCCCCCGATATAATATAACCGAAATTCGTCAATCCTCGTTTTGAATTTGAAAATTGCTGAACATGTCTTTGTTCATGAATCGTCAAAATATCCAGCCAATTCGATCCAATTTCAAAACCAGATTGAGGCGGATTCATATAATACTCAGATCTAAATGGAGCCAACCCCACATATCCATTGGACACAACAGTTTGATTTTGAAGGACAATATTGATCTTTCTGTGTTTTTCGCCTATTGAGCTAGTTGCATTTTTACTTATATAATGCACCATATTTGATACGCGTTGAGCCTGGGATTCGAGCGTAATGGGAAAGATAATTCTTGCTGTGTCGGTATTAATTTGGCGCCACTTCATACTTGGAGGATTTCCTCCAAATTCCTGCGATAAAACAGTAAAAGGAATCAATAAAAACAGCACTAAAACATAAAAATAACATGAGTGTATTGGACGTTTGGACCGTTCATTAAAATGCATGACCAAATATAATATATTTTAGATATTATTGAATGATTTAAGCATACCCTTCTCTTATTTTAGGTAAATCACGCTGGATATTCCCCGTAGTCCAAAAGGGTTCAAAAAATACCACCTGCTTATTTTTCCAGTCCATTTTAGCCCGTACTATTGGGATCCCGGATTTATGTGCAATGTAATAGAAACCGGTTTTCCATTCGGTCACTTTTTTCCTTGTACCTTCAGGTGCAATAGCTACCACAAATCGTTCGTGATGATTATAGATATCCACTACCTGGTCTACCAGATTCGTGCTCTTTGAGCGATCAACCGGATATCCTCCCATCATTTTAAAAAACCACCCATACGGAGGTTTGAATAAAGATCGTTTACCTAAAAATTTTGAATGAAATCCCATGATCCCTCTCACCAGCACACCAATAAAAAAATCCCAGTTAGTAGTATGAGGTGCAACAATAATGATATATTTATTTTCTTTCCATGGCAAGTCACCGACAATTTTCCAGCCCCATAACCAAAAAATAAAAGAAAATATATATTTCACCACTGTTAATAATATTCTGTGTTACTAAAAATTATTGGTCTAATAATTTAATTATGGGATTACAAATATAATTTTCAAATATAAATATTACGCATGGAGTCTCCTTTAAATATCGAGTTTTCCCGGGGATATTCAGGGATAGTCATGGATCATCTAATGAATTATCTGATGTACAGGACATGGCGCCCTAGATAAAATTAGCGGATACAAAAAACACAACCGAAAAAACGTGTATTGGTCCGGTTCAGCTTTTTTATAATAAATAGTATTTACCCCAGGGTAGAAACCTGGATCCTAGTTTCCGATGCTGAACGCTTCTGTTGAGTAGCTTCAGCGGTCGCGGAGCATCGGCGCACCTGCCCTCCGTAAACTATGGCAGGTGGGTTTAACCTCTACCTTCTCGTCTGTAAGCCACCGCTGAAGCTTTATCGCAAGCATCTGACGCAGAACGCGAGGTGGAATAAAAGATACGATCAGGCATTGGATATAAATCCGGCATATTAACACGCCCTTGACAATATGTGCAATATTTATCTCGCATTGGAAAAATATGATAAAGCTGAAGCTGCATTCTTAAGTGCATTGCAATACGATCCTAATTGTGCTGAAGCGAAAAACGATCTGGCAATTTTATATTTAAAATCAGCGAAAAAATTAGAGGACGTAGAAAATACCATACGTACTTCTATTGATGCAAAAGCACTAATTCAGCATAATACTGCCTCGGCACAAAAAGAAAAATTAAAAAATCAGTTTATGACTCAATTAAAAATGATGAAAAATGATTCTGTAGGATTGGATGGGAAAAAAATAGTTGGCATTGAAAATCAAATAGAAAATAGCTACAGCAAATGATGCAGAATTATTAGAGCAGATTAATTTATGTTTTTTCACCAAATGCAAGATCACCCGCATCACCTAATCCCGGCACGATATACGATTTACTATTTAGTTCGGGATCAACAGCAGCACACCATAAGTTTATCTTATTCAAATCAAGTTGCCTCTTGAGATAAGCAACTCCATCTTTGCTGGCGATCACACTAACTAAATGTATTTTAGCTGGTATTCCCTTGCTTAAGAGTGCTTGATAGGCCAATTCAAATGAAGTCCCTGTGGCTAACATCGGATCAACTAAAATCAAGGTTTTCCCGTTGAGATCCGGTGAAGAAATATATTCGATATGGATGTCAAAATTTTCTTTGTCAATATATTTTCTATAGGCCGAAACAAATGCATTTTCTGCAAAATCAAAATAATTAAGAAAACCTTCATGCAAGGGTAATCCTGCCCGCAGTATTGTTCCAATCACCAGTTTATCCTTTATAAAGGAAGATTCATGTACTCCTAAAGGGGTTTTTATGTCTCTCCTCTCATAATTAAAAGATTTACTAATTTCATATGCCATAATTTCCCCTATTCTCACCAGGTTTTTTCTGAACCTCATAGGATCTTTTTGTACATCTACATTCCTTAATTCAGAAACAAAGGTATTGAGTATGGAATGACTAGTTGATAAATCAATGATTGCCATATACAAACATGTTGTTAATCATCATTTTAGTTCCAATAGATATTAACATCATTAATAGGTATCAAGTAAGATAAAAATGCTACCAAAATCAATTTTAAATCGTCAAAAGGTTGATTACTATTTCTATACTTTCTCACCTGGCACTAAATCTTGAATATCACATACCCTCCGATCATTAACAAAGCATAAATTTTTTTCAGCATGTCAACATTATTCATCAGAAATAAATAGTAAAAAATTCGTTTTTGTGCAAAAATACACATTAATTATTCCTTTTTTAATTATATTTAATATATTTGTGTGTATTTTTACACAATATTTTGAAATATGAATATTTTTATTTTAAATTGTACTTAGAGATGAAAAAGGACGAATTCAATAGTAGGTTGGAAAAGGAATTCAAGAAGCTCACTAAGAATAAATTTCTTAGCCCGGAAGCATGCACACAACTTAATCAAACCCGTGCCTATATCTTTGAACTGAACAGGATAATCAAGCACTTCCAACAGAAATTTGACTATGTCCCATCTTCGGCTCAGTTACTTGTTAATGAATATAATATGAAGCAGGAAAAAATGCTTTATGACCTGTACAAGGAAGAGTACACAAAAGAATAATCCATGCATCCGTTTATCCCCTCCCCAATTGATTTCGAATATGACTCGATTTTTAGAGCTATTGCCAACAAATCAGGTAGAATGCAGTACTATAAAATCAAAAAAGGGAAAAAGCGTAAAAGAATCAGCAGGATCGAATTTTCATCCATCTATAATAACTCAAGAATTATTGCAATAAAACCAATTCAGGACGATTCAAGCGCAGTTCCTATTCAGATGGATATATATGTCAAGTAAAATCCAAGACTATAATTGACCATTTTCTAAAACTTCCCAGGTATGATCAGATAATAACCGTACACTTGCAATAAATGACTTAAAAGGTAAATCCTTTCCCCATTCTTCCGGAGATATCATGGATAGCTGGTCAAGTTCACTTTCCTTTTCATACAAATAGTAAGTCTGACCAATAATTGGTTCAAAATTCATCTGCGACAAATAGATCCTTTTAGATACTTCTACTCTTTTTTTAATTTCATTCGCCTGTCTAGCCAGGGTATGCATTTGTTCATACAGCTGATGGAGTTGCCTTTCAGTCTGTTCTTTCATGGCAGCCATGGCCCTCCCTTTTATTTTTCCTTTGTCCTCAGGTTTTACAACAGCTCCGCCAACAGAATGCGGAAAGGATATCAGCCCCGGACTGTCCGAGACCTTATCTTTCATATCATCCAGATTGATATGCTGTGGATCAACTTTTTTGGCTCTACTCAACGCTTATTTCACTTTAGTTTCTATTTTGATATTCGTTGTATCTGTGCTCATACTGTCAGAAGGTGCTAATGATTCAATCAGAAAATTCTTTGATCCGGGAAATGTAGTCCTATTGGAAATATCATAACCAATAATGATCATTGTCAAAAAGAATATCCCGGCTAAACCAAAAAAAATTTTTTTTGATCGTTTCAAATCAGTTTTTAAGAATTTTTATTTCTACCCTTCTATTTAACCTTCTTGTTTCTTCAGATGCATTGCTCGCCACAGGTTGTGAACCGCCATAACCTTTTCCTTTTATTCTTTTTGCTTCTACTCCATGCTCTGTAATATACATCTTAACTTTTTCTACCCGTTCCTGTGAAAGTTTCAAATTAAGCTTCGAGCTTCCCTGATTATCTGTGTGCCCTGAAAGTTCAATTTTTACATCTGGATTTTCCTGCATCATTTCAGTCACCTGGTCTAGTTCTTCAAATGATTCTTCCAAAAGATTTGACGTCCCCCGCTCAAAATATACTTTGTTCAGTCGGATTGTTGCACCGACCTCCAATGGTGTTAGAGAAAAATTTTGGGAAATATCATTACCCTTCAACTCAACTTCTTCTGTTACGCTCATAAATCCAGGAGATTTAATGCTCACCATTACGTTTTCCAAACTCACTGGCAATTCAATTTCAAATTCCCCATTTTCAACATTGGAATTAATATTTTCATCAATGCCATTGATCTGAAAATTCAGTGCGGCAGAGATAGGTTCCGAAGTATTCACATTATTTACAATTCCTGAAAATTTAATTGTTTTTTTGGTTTCCTCAGCAATGACAACAAGTTCTTCAAACACTTCCTCTTCGATAGATTTTTGTTCTATTTCAAGCGTAATATCATGAGCCTTGATGTCACCATAACCATCACTGTTTTGCGTGGATGAAAAATATGCTATTTGGTTTTTTACATCAATAAAATAGTTTAACTCAACCCCGAAGGAGTTAACATCTGCACCAAGATTCCTAGGTTTTGACCATGATGTCCACGATTCATCCAGACGCTCGGAAATAAAAAGATCACGCCCTCCTTTGCCCCCATGGCCATTGCTGGAAAAATATAAATACTTTTTGTCGGGCGATATATAGGGCGTCATTTCCTGCCCTGAAGTGTTGATTTCAGATCCGAGATTTACAGGTTGCGTCCATTTGCCATTTTGATAGGTGATAACGTAGATATCTTCTTCACCTCGTGATGCATAAGCTTGTAAAGAAAGGAGCATTATACTTCCGTCAGCAGAAGTGGAGCCACTTTGGTGTTTGGATTTATTGATTAAATAATCCACTGAAAGTCGATTAGGCCTGGACCAGCTCCCATTTGAAAAAATTGAAAATGCAATCCCATCATTAATGATAAGTCCACCAGGATTTCTCTTTTCCTGGTTTAAAAACATAATTTTCCCATCAGGAGAAAATCCGAGCATTTCATTCCGGAGATCATCATTAATTGGCTTGCCGAGATTCATTGGTTTTGACCAATTCCCGTTATCAGAAAGTTCGGCCACCCATATATCCCCCTTATCACGTGACCCACCAATATTGAGGCTGTCATTTGCCCTCGTAAAATATAGCTTGGAGCCATCAGGACTTAATACAGGATTTTGCTCATCGTACCTCGAATTCACATTCTCCAACAATAGCTGTAAATCGCTATTAATCACCCCCTGGGACAAGGAATTGATTGTACTTCCAGATATAAAAAGAAGAAAAAACAGTATTATTCTATACATAATCTCAACTACTAAAAACCGATAGCAAAATTATAATCTTTTGATCAACGATAAAGGTTTTTGTTTATTTGATTCAATTGTGACAAGATTTATTTTTCAAAGCTTTAATATCATCAACGGATAATTCACGAATTTATCAAGATGATGTGTAAGACTCATATGAAACAGGCTTTTTAGGAAATTCAACTTTTTATTTAATAATACAAGCAGATCACCGTTCACATCTTTCATATATTCATCCAATCCACTGGCCACATGCTTAAATACCACCCTGTTAAATGATATGTCTTCTTCGTGAATAAAACTTTTTAATTCATCTTTAAATTCTTCAAATATCGCTTTATCAATAGCATCATTATGATGAGAAACATGAAGTACCTGGACCTGAGCATTAAGCACTTTCGCTAATGGGATTAATTGTTGAATGGCCAGTTTATCCTCCTCCTGGTAATCAGTAGCATAAACTATCTTTTTAATCCCATGAAACGTATGATTTTCAGGTACACATAGCACAGAGCATTGCGTGTGCTCAATAATATCCTGCGCTTTACCTCCCAGATATTTCCGTTCATATGCAGAGTGCCCTGTTGTTCCCATAACAATCAAATCATATTTTTCTTCCTTTGCCAGCTCTGCCAAAACATCAACAATTTTACCAGATTTCAGCTTGTAATTGCAGGATTCCAATCCCTTTTTCCTGCTCAATTTCATTATTTCTTCCGATATGGCTATCAATTTTAATTCAGCAATACCAAGCAGATCGTCATATTTTGCCTTTAAATGGTCAGATTTAAGTATTTTGTTAAAATCTGAAGGAGTAAAAATATTTAACAGGGTAATTTGACTATGTTCCTTTTCTCCAATAGCTGCAGCAAATTCCAATGCATTTAGAGAAACTTCGGAAAAATCAACGGGACAAAGTAACTTCTTCATTTCTCTTGTATTTGAGTATACAAGTTACACCAAATACTGCTTAAAATCTGCTCACCCAACTATTTTCTTTAATATAAAATCTCCAGGGTTTAAATGCATCTTCCTCTGCATATTCCACACCAATTCTAGTAGTTGATACAATATCTTTACTTTCCACATACGGAGCATCTTCTATCCATATCGAATTACTATCCAGTGCAGTGCCATAATGTTTGGTTTTTATTCCCATTGCCTGGGTAAGTACTCCAGGCCCTCCAGTGAGTCTTTTTTCGACTTTTGTCATATTTCTTCTTTTCAGCATGGTTTCAATACCATGGACCGGCTCAAGCGCCCTAATCAGCACAGCGTCTGCTTTTCCTTCCATGTTCGTTACTACATTGAAAAGATGATGAATCCCGTAACACAGATAAACGTATGCATGGCCACCGGCAGCAAACATCACCTGGTTTCTTTTTGTCAGTCGCTGGTTGTTGGCATGGCACGCTTTATCCTGATCCCCGGAATAAGCTTCAACCTCTACAATCTTGCCTTTAACAATGGATCCTTGAAAATTGGTACACAACAATTTTCCAAGTAATTTTTTTGCTGTTACAACTACATCACCATGCTGATACCAGGACATATCTATCTTGCTTCCCACCACTTTAACCATTTATTATCCAACAATAATCAATTTTATTAGTTCAACATGAGTGTTCTATACCAATAACTTTTTTATTTTCGAAAATTAATCTTATAAAACCTATTAAAATCATGAATTACAGACAAATTAGTTTGATTACATTGTTAATCCTCAGTGTCTTTTGTGAACGTTCGTTTGCACAGATAGAACTTCCCGCTCCCAGTCCTACGGCTACCTTATCACAAATGGTGGGGCTCACAGATGTTTCCATCACCTATTCGAGGCCTAGTATGAATGGCCGTACGATATATGGAGATTTGGTGCCTTATGGCAAGCTATGGAGAACCGGAGCGAATATGGCGACAAAATTTACCTTTTCTGATGATGTAAAAATCGGCGGGAAAGATCTCCCGGCAGGTTCCTATGCTTTATTTACAATCCCTGGTGAATCCGAATGGACCATCATTTTCAATAAAAATTACAACCAGGGCGGCACTGGTAATTATAAGGAATCTGAAGACGTATTGCGCATAACTGCAAAACCTCAAAAGATGAATGCACCACTGGAGACTTTTCTCATAAATATTGAAGATATAAAGCCAACAGGTGCTTTAATTGAATTGGTGTGGGAAAATACCTACGTACAGTTTCCGCTGGAGGTATCTATCGATGAACGTATTATGGCCTCTATTGAAAGATCCCTTTCAATAAGCCCAAATGCCTACCAACAGGCAGCTTTATATTATCAGCAATCGGGCAAGGACTTAAACCAGGCTCTGGAATGGATGAATAAAGCTATTGCTATACACGAACAGAATGGCAACAAATTTTACTGGATTTACAGACAAAAGTCACTGATTGAAGCTGATCTGAAAAATTATAAGGAGGCTATAAAGACGGCTGAAAAATCATTGGTCATGGCCAAAGAAGCAGGCAATGATGACTATGTAAAAATGAATACTGAATCAATTGCCGAATGGAGTAAGAAATAATTTTTATTCAATTTATATTAACACTGGAAACCGGCTATTTGCCGGTTTTTTTATTTCACATCGATTACATCCATATCATACTGCAGCTTATGATATTTTTAGTCTTTAATGAACGCGCTTATAATTAATCCTGAAAGAATGGTTATGCCGAAACCTATAACATTATACCAGAGATATCCAATATCAATGATATTAATAATATTAAGGAAATGAAGTGTAATAATGATTATTTCAGCAATAATTGCAGCTATAAATATTGAAGTGGCATTTATTGATTTTAGAAAAAAAGCTGCTATAAATATCGCCAGTATTGTCCCATAAAAAAGAGATCCAACAATATTTACAGCCTCAATAAGATTTTCAGCCTGATTTGCAATAAAAGCAAATATTATTGCTATTACTCCCCACATGGCCGTTAATATTTTTGAAACCGATACAAGATGTTTATCATCCCCAACAGATTTAAACAGGCGTTTATAAATATCAACTGTCGTAGTTGATCCCAAAGCATTCAATTCACTCGAAGTGGAGGACATAGCGGCAGAAAAAATCACGGCTAATAACAGACCAATTATCCCCTTTGGTAAAAAGTTCATTATAAATGTAATGAAAACGTAGTCTGAATCTTTAGTATCGTAATTTGGGTCTGAGCTCAAAATCAAATCTTTTACACCCTGTTTAATTGATTTTGCATCCTCCTGCAATTTGTATATTTCTTCCGTTTTTTGATTTATTTCCGTTTCACTTCCATTCTGAAATGTCCCTGCCAAATCAATTAATTTTGATCTTTTTTTGATAAAATTCTGCTTATAATCTGTTTCTAAATCAAGGAATTCATCTTTATGTTCTTGTAATAGGATATTTTCAACAACAGGTTCTTTAAAATATACAGGAGGTTGAACAAACTGGTAAAAAACAAATACCATTACACCAACAAACAGAATAAAAAACTGCATGGGAACCTTCAGTAAGGCATTGAACATTAATCCAATTCTGCTTTCAGTTACATTTTTTCCCGTCAGGTACCTTGATACCTGGGATTGATCTGTTCCAAAATATGATAATGATAGAAATAAGCCCCCTGTTATCCCCGACCAAAATGTATATCGTTTACTGAAATCAAGTGAAAAATCAATAGCACCCAATTTCCCCATCTTTCCGGCAATTTTAACTGAATCCAGGAAAGAAATTTCACTTGGAAAATAATCTATGATTAGAAAAAAAGCAGTAAACATCCCAAACATGATGACCCCCATTTGATATTTCTGTGTTAAACTTACTGCTTTAGATCCACCGGAGACTGTGTAAATGATGACCAGAATCCCAACAAGAAGAATGGTAAAACTCAGATTCCATCTCAAAATAGTTGACAAAATTATAGCAGGTGCATAAATGGTGATTCCTGCAGCCAGGCTGCGGTGTAGTAAAAATAATATTGCACCTAATAATCTGGCTTTCAGGTCAAATCTATTTTCCAAATATTCATATGCCGTATATACTTTCAGCTTATAAAATATTGGAATAAAAACAGCTGATACAATAATAAGAGCAAATGGTAGCCCAAAATAGTTTTGAACAAAATCCATCCCATTTTCAAATGCATACCCCGGAGTAGAAAGGAAAGTAATCGCGCTGGCCTGCGTAGCCATAACTGAAAGTCCTATCGTTCCCCATTTCATCGAATTATCCCCTAGCAGGTAACTTTGAATATTTTTACTTCCCCGGGTTTTCCACACGCCAAAAGCCACGATGGTGATCAGGGTACCAAATAATACAATCCAGTCAATTGTACTCATGAAAAACACCTGGTTATGAGATAAAAAATGATGATTAGGAATGCTAAATGTCCTATGACGAAAAGATAGATTTTTTTCCAGCTTCCGAAAAAAGGTGGTCGGTCATCCTTGCTCAGGTTTTCAGGCATTATAATTTTAAATTATTCAAATGATCACGCTTGTCATGTGTCTCAATCGTCCAGGCATTATTTGCATATTCCAAAATATACAAACTCAAATTGTCATGATCAAATGAATCCATATCTTTCAGGTGCAAACCGGTAATCCAGGCAAGCATTATTTTGAGTGCCCGGCCATGCATGCAGACCAAAACGAGATCCTCAGGCTGAGCAGCAATGTAATTCAGGGCCTCTTCCTGTCTTAGACGAACATCAATTGGATTTTCACCCCCCTCCAAGCGCGGATGGAGTTCACCGGATTTCCAGGTTTCTATTATTTGGTAATACTGTTTATTGTTATCGCCATTGGCAAATAAACCTTCAGATTCTCCCCAGCAGATCTCATCAAGACCAGGTAATTCTTCATAAGGTAGTCCAAGTTCAAGAAATGGTTGTACGGTCTGTTTTGTCCTGAGTAGTGTTGATGTATATACTTTTTGGAAAGGGACATGTTTATACGCCTTAAAAAATGCAGCAGCCTGCATATGCCCTTTTCTGCTGAGCTTTGAGTTCACATACCTCCCCTGTATAATCCCCCGATGATTATGTCCTGTCTGACCGTGCCTGATTAAATATATTTTTTTAGGCTCCAATTTTCTATAACTTTGGCCGCAAAGAAATATCAAAAACACAATTTTTGCAAACAGACATGTTCGATAAAAACATTAATGTAGCACATTTGCAAGAAATCAGTAAAAACACCATGGTGGAATACCTCGGCATCGAATTCCTGGAGCTTGGAGATAATTTTATCAGTGCAAAAATGCCTGTTGATCACAGAACCCACCAACCCATGGGATTGCTTCATGGTGGCGCTTCTCTGGTACTTGCCGAAACACTTGGTAGTGTTGCATCCACAATCCTTGTTGATATGAACAAATTTCATTGTGTTGGACTTGAAATCAATGCCAATCATGTGAAATCGATCCGAAATGGTTTTGTAATTGGCAAAGCCATACCTATTCATCTGGGTAAGAAAACACATGTCTGGGATATTAGAATAACGAATGAAACAGGTGATTTGATCTGTATAAGCAGATTAACTGTAGCAGTAATCGAAAAAAATAGTTCATCAAAGCAAATTTGAACATCTTTAATATATTATCAGTTATTAACCTTTATAATATTTGAATTTTAAAATAGAAGAGAAACAATTTCATCGTATCATATACATCTGATTATGGGGAATATTAGTGGGGGAATTTTAAAGACATCAGAAAAATCATTCCTTGCGAAGATAACGCTGGAGCAACTTTTTTTCATCAGCCAAAAGCTGGGTTTTGCATGTGCAATTTACCGACTGCCAAATAAGGAAACCAAGCACCTGGTCATTGACCTTTCTTCAGGTAGGGACCTGGACAATTTACATCTGGAGGAGATGGGAAGTGGCTTCATCTTTCATCCATTTTCAACTGATCAGCATCGTGCAAAATTAATCAATAAAGATATTCATGTCGTTCAGCATGCTAACAGGGAAGATCCTGAGATAGTTCATTCTGAGTTCCCCCCTGATGAATTATATCGACTTTTTAACGATAAAAACCCAGGTGAAACTGAGCAGGAATCCAAGGTCGAAATTAAAGGATCCGGCAAGGAAGAAATCGCCGACCAAAAAAATGCCTTTATTGAACTTATCAATAAAAGCATCAATGAAATAAATAATAATCGATTTCAGAAAGTAGTTCTTGCGCGGAATAAATACATTAAATTACCCCATTTATTCAACCCGTTTGAATTTTTTGAATCATTATCTGAAAATTATACGAATTCCTTTATCTATTTGACATTCATTCCTGGTGTTGGTTCATGGATCGGTGCCACTCCCGAAACTTTAATTAACATCGATGAGCACAGGCAATTTCAAACTGTAGCCCTGGCCGCCACACAAGCCTATAGCAAAGATATTGATCCCGAAGAGACCACCTGGTCTCAAAAGGACATTGAAGAACAAGCGATGGTGAGCAGGTACATTATAAACTGTTTCAAAAAAATAAGGCTTCGGGAATTTGAAGAAGTTGGCCCACGAACACATTTGAGTGGGAATCTTGTCCATTTAAAAACAGATTACAACGTAGACATGGACCAGGTTGCTTTTCCTCAACTCGGAACTGTAATGCTTGAATTGCTTCATCCAACCAGTGCAGTCTGTGGAATGCCAAAAGAACCTGCACAAGAATTTATTTTACAACATGAGGGTTTTGATCGTGAGTATTTTTCAGGGTTTCTGGGGCCGGTCAATATGCTGGATGAGACTAATATATACGTAAATCTCAGATGCATGAAGATCATGCCTTCGCAAGGAAAGCTCTTTTCAGGTGCCGGGATCATTTCAAATTCTAATCCGGAAAAGGAATGGAATGAAACAGAAATAAAAATGGATACGCTTTTGAAGGTATTAAAAGATCTCCAGTAAAAACTATCTGCAATTCTTTTTCACGGCTTCTTCCGCTCCTTCGATCTTGAGATTTGCCGCTTTCCGAAGGTCCTGGCAAGCACCGCTATTTTGCTTTAAATAAAGTTTTAAGGCGCCGCGATGTAAATAGGCCTCTCCAAAATTAGGAGATAGATTAATAGCTGTATTGTAGTTATTGACCGCATCACGAATATGACCTTGCTTATGGTTGGCCCTTCCTAACAAATAATGAGCCATAGCATTACCAGGATCTCTTTCGATTACTTTTTCACTATAATAGGCTACTGATTCATAATCTCCCTTCCGATACATTTCCTGGCCAATACTAAGAAGGGCATTTTCATTGTTTGCATCCAATTTGATCACCGTATTGAAATCCTCCAATGCCTTATCATGCTGACCCAGTTCCTGGAAACACCTTCCCCGATTATAAATAGTTTTTACATGCCTGGGTTTTAACCGCAAATATTCATTATAGGCTTCAATTGCCTTTTCATAATTCCCCGATTCATAATATTCATCACCGATCAGTGAATTTTCATTTTGGCAGGCAATAATGACAGTTATCAAAAAAATGAAAGGGAGGAATTTAAACTTCATAATTCAACGCATAAATAAAATATCGCCTGGGATATACGACCTTGACGATATGCAAAAGTATAGCATTATAACGTGAAAACCTTGAAGAAATTCTTTTTAGACAGAAACATTATTCTCACGCAATGCATCATTAAGTGACGTCTTCAGGTCGGTACTGGCTTTTCGCTGACCTATGATTAGGGCACAATTTACATTATATTCACCGGCGGGATATTTCTTGGTAAACGATCCCGGAATGACAACAGATCGCTCCGGCACATACCCTTTATATTCGATTGGCTCAGAGCCTGTAACATCAATGATCTTGCTGCTGGAGGTTAACGTAACATTAGCGCCCAGGACAGCTTCTTTACCAATCCGAATTCCCTCAACTAAAATACATCTTGAACCAATAAATGCTCCATCTTCAACAATCACCGGCGCAGCCTGCACAGGTTCCAACACTCCTCCTATTCCAACGCCACCGCTAAGGTGCACGTGCTTTCCTATTTGAGCACAACTACCAACCGTCGCCCAGGTATCGACCATAGTGCCCTCATCGACATAAGCGCCAATGTTTATGTAGGAGGGCATCATCACCACTCCCCTGGAAATATAGGCTCCATATCTTGCCACTGCATGCGGTACCACACGTATGCCTTTTTTATCATAACCTGTTTTAAGCTTAATTTTATCATGAAACTCAAAAGGGCCCACCTCAACAAGTTGCATATGTTGGATTGGGAAATAGAGGATAACGGCTTTTTTCACCCATTCGTTCACTTTCCATGAATCGCCATTTGGTTCCGCTACGCGCAGTATTCCCTGATCTAGATCCTCGATGATTGTTTTAATAGCAATTTTAGTATCCTTATCCTTTAAAAGTTCACGGTTATCCCACGCCTTTTCGATTAATTCTTTTAGTTCCATTAAAACAATTTTAGTTTTGCATTTTCTTAATATATACCATGACTAAAAAAGTCATAGCAATAATTTCTGTCTTAAAACCCGTTGACGATACGCGTAATTACGAGAAGATCGCCAGATCAATCAACAATACAAATAAATATGAGGTTAATATCATAGGCTTTTCAGCAAAAAAAATTTCGACACAAACAAATATCAAGTTTCATCCGGCTTTTACATTTGGAAGAACCAGCATAAAAAGATCAGTTGCTTCGTTAACAATATTTAAAATTTTACTTAAAGTAAAACCTGAACTAGTAATAGTTACATGTGCTGAATTACTGATAGTTAGCATAGTAAACAAAATATTATTTGGTTGTAAAATAATATACGACATCCAGGAAAATTATTACAGAAATATACTTTTCACTTCAAGTTATCCCGGATTTATTAAATACGCACTTGCTCTTATTGCACGAAGTATCGAAGTCCTTTCCTTCCCTTTTATCAACCGGTACATATTAGCCGAAAACGTGTACCTAACTCAACTGAAATATACTATCTCGAAAGCAATAGTCATTGAAAATAAGGCGCTTATACCTGAAAATGTTCGAAATACGAAAGTCAGGAAAAATAAGGAGCTGACATTCGTTTATTCAGGGACCATCGCTGAACATTATGGTATATTCGATGCCATCAAGTTTATTTCCAGATTAAAATCTTCGATAAATCATGTGAAATTAATCATCATTGGATTTGCACCACAAAGGAAAATTTATCAAAAAGTAAGTACGATCGTTGCCAACTTAAATTACATCACCATTATAGGGGGAGATGCATTAGTCGCTCATGATCAAATACTTATGGAAATGAAAAAGGCAGATTTTTGTCTTCTGCCCTATCAAAAGAATAAAAGTACCACAGGGCGGATCCCAACTAAGCTTTATGAATGCCTGGCAATGGAAAAACCGGTAATTATCACGCCTAATCAAGCATGGAATGACATTATTGTGCAAAACAATGCTGGAATTATTTTTGATTTAAGTTCAAATTCACTATTTGATACTCAGCAACTATACCATCAATACTATGGAAATAATCTGTCCCGGAACTATGACTGGGACAATTCATCTTACAAACTCCTGGAAATTATAAATGAATTGATTTAACTATTTAGATTTATCTAAAATAATATTTAGGCAATATAAACAGGCCTGCATTTCCTGAATTCAACTATTTTATAAAATATTTATCCAACAATCAAATTTTTAGATTAACCTAAATTTTATTAGTTTTGCATAAACAACGAGCTATGATGGAACTAAGTTTCGCCGAGGAAAACTATCTCAAAGCCATATATCATCTTTCATCTGCCGGCCAGGAGCAAGTCAACACAAATGCCATAGCGGAGCGCCTGGAAACAAAACCTGCATCAGTCAGTGACATGATTCGAAAGCTTTCGGAAAAAGGAGTTATCACCTATGTGAAGTACCAGGGTGTGAATATCACGGATGAAGGTAAAAAGAATGCATTGTGGGTCATACGAAAGCATCGCTTATGGGAAGTATTCCTGGTGGAAAAGCTTAATTTTCACTGGAACGAAGTGCATGAAATTGCCGAACAATTGGAACATATCCGCTCCTCCCTCCTGATCACCAGACTGGAAGAATTTTTGGGATATCCTAAATTTGATCCTCACGGCGATCCAATACCGGATGCGGAAGGAATCATCTCCTCCAAACCCAGGATTATCCTCTCAGACCTTAAACCCGGCTCACCTGCTGAACTGGTATCCATGAAGGATACCGGCACCTCATTTCTTAATTACCTTGACCGCATCGGCATGAAAATAGGGACAAAGATAGAGATCAAAGATATCTTTGAATTTGACGGATCGGTGGAGATAGAGACCGATGACAACAGGAAGCTTACCATCTCAAAACAAGTGGCAGACAATTTGCTTGTAGTTACTAAATAAGTAGTAACCTACATACATGATGGAATTGTCGCCTGTACGTTAATGAAAGGAATATTCGGAAATTGATTAAATCTTTTAATAAATTTTTACGTTCTTTAAAAAATATTTGAACAATTAATCAGGTTGAGTGATTAATTATTGGTAAAGGATTAGGACTTTAATTTATAAATAGACATGATACAGAAAGCTGTAAAATTTTTATTTGTCGTATTCATCGTAATATCATTGAACACCAATTCATTTGCTCAGGAAATGCAATTGGTGAAATGGTATACCATTGAAGAGGTGCAAGAATTAGTAAAAAACGAACCGAGAAAAATATATATCGATATGTACACGGATTGGTGTGGTTGGTGTAAGGTAATGGATAAAAAGACCTTCACAGATGAGAGTGTTGCCAATCATTTAAACACCAATTTCTACGCAGTGAAATTTGATGCAGAAGGACGCGAAAACGTTACCTTCAGAGATCAAACATTTAAATTTGTCGCACAGGGATCACGGGGCTATCATGAATTGGCCGCCGCGTTGATGCAAGGGAAATTGAGTTATCCCACGTCGGTATTTTTGGATGAAAATCTAAACCTGATTTCTCCCCTTCCCGGCTATTACCCACCTGAAAAGCTCGATCCAATATTGGAATTTATAGGCGATGATTATTATAAAACCATCAATTACGAGCAGTTTCTATCCAAGAAAGGCAATTTGAATAATTGAGCACAAGTCCTTTAGGTGATTTTGAAGATACCATTGTAGCATTAGCAACTCCACAGGGTTTAGGTGCGCTGGGAATCATTCGACTTTCCGGAAAATCCGCCATTGAAATAGCCAATCGCATTTTCAAAGGAAAAGATCTTACTAAACAATCTTCCCATACCATTCACTATGGAAAAATCATTCATCAGGACAGGATAATTGATGAAGTATTGGTGTCTGTATTTATTGCGCCCAGATCATTCACGAAAGAAAACGTGGTGGAGATCTCCACCCACGGCTCCCCGTATATCATTCAACAAATTATTACCCTATTATTAAATGAAGGTGCCCGTCTTGCCAAACCAGGAGAATTTACCAAAAGGGCATTTTTAAACGGAAAATTTGACCTCACACAGGCGGAAGCTGTAGCAGACCTCATCAATGCTGATTCTGAAGCGACACATATGGCAGCCATGAATCAGATGCGGGGAGGTTTTTCAAAAAGGATAAAAGCATTACGTGAAGAGCTTATCCACTTTGCATCTATGATCGAACTGGAGCTGGATTTTGCAGAAGAGGACGTCGAGTTTGCCAATCGTGATGAACTGGTTGTTTTAATCGGAAAACTGCAAAAAGAAATCCGTCAGCTTATTGAGAGTTTTCGTATTGGCAATGTGATCAAAAACGGAGTGCCAACGGTAATTGCGGGGAAGCCAAATGCAGGAAAGTCTACCCTGCTCAATACCTTACTTGAGGAAGAAAAAGCAATCGTTTCGGAAATTCCAGGTACTACACGAGATTTCATCGAAGATGAAATTCATATTGAAGGGATAAGCTTCAGGTTTATAGATACAGCCGGTATCCGTGAAGCACGTGATAAAATAGAAGCCATTGGTGTTGAGCGGACAAAAGCTAAAATGAAAGCTGCTTCCGTGATCATTTACCTGGTGGATCTTGGTGAGGAAAACCAACAGGAAATAATACATGAAAAACAAAAATTGGCGGAGCTGGGCATCCCCTATCTTCTTGTTGGCAATAAGGTTGATAAATTAAGTGCCTCAGATCTGCATTCATTAAAAAAGGTATTACCGGAAATGATCACAATCTCAGCCTCCAATGAACAAAACATTGATCAATTGAAACAGGCCCTTATTCACCTTGTCCACCTGGATGAATTCCGTACCGGGGATACGATTGTCACCAATATCCGCCATATCGAAAGTCTCAATAACACTCAAATTGCCCTTGATGACGTGATGAAAGGAATTGATCAACAAATCTCTGGCGACCTCTTAGCCCAGGACATCCGTCAGGCCCTGTACCATCTCGGCGAGATCACCGGTGAAATCACCACAGATGATTTGCTTGGGAACATATTCAGCAAGTTCTGTATCGGCAAATAGGCGTCTTTATTACAATGTTAAATCGCTCATAATGAGTGTTTTACGTTTCTGTTTTTCGGATTTTTATGGGGCTTTTAGCAATTTTTTTGAAGTTTTGTACCTTATTTGTACCTCAAGGTATGAGGTACAAAAATATAGAGTTAAGCTCTTTACATTGCAACATTCTGAAACATTTAATTGGAAAAACCGGTATCATTGACCACACCTGACCGGTGCAAATTGACCAATGCTGCCGATTTCGACTGACCACCCTTTGCCGGCTTTTGTTTCTTTTTTAGTTGTTGAAATTCAATAAGTCCTGCTCTATGCTTTAATAGTATAGATCAAAATTAATAGTATAGATCAAAATTTACTGGGTGGTCAAAGTATCCGGTTTTGTTTGCTCAATGACACTGGATTTTGCAGCAATGGAAACAAAACAAATTAATACCTCAGTTGGAGCAATCTCAGTCAGAATTAAAAAAGTAGAAGGTTCCCTACCCATTATTTTCCTGCATGGTGTTTAATATGATTATAGTCTGCTGAATTACCAGGTTGACAGAATTACTAATCGAACAGTCATCACTGTTGACATGCCATTTCATGGCAATAGTAAAAAGATTACCATGTACTGGTGGACCCTTGATGATTGTGCCCTGATGCTGCTTGATATCCTTGATGCTTTAGAGATTGATCAAGTGATTGCTATGGGCCATTCATGGGGCAGTAAACTATTTTACGGGCTGCAGTCAGGTCACCAGAAAGATTTCAATCGATTGGTCTGTTCAATATGCCTTTTCAGGCTGCAACCACAAAAGCTAAATTGCTTTTTAATGTTCAGCACTTAATGCTAGGTTTCAGGAAGTTTTATGTCAAGCAGGTAGCAAAGGCATTAGATGGCCGGACCACCTATGCGAATAACCCTGTCTTGCTTGATATCCAGGAATCTTCCATGGGTAAACTAACAAGAGCGGAAATTAGACATACTGACAGATCGGTAATTATGAAAGCAGAAAATACAGAACCCATGATTCAGTCGCTAAAAATCCCTGCCCTTGCCTTAAAGGGTAAGGAGGACTATGTTCCCCAGCCAAAACCGCTTAAAACTAAAATAGTAACTGGAGGCCATGTGAGTCCAATAGAAGTTCCTGAAGAAGTTTATACCTTTATAATTAACGTAATTGAAAATAATAACTAATCCGATTATGTATTTGCAGCTATTTTACTTGCAGCTCACATTCAAAACACATAGAATCGAACCATGAAACAAGAAACATTTCAATCTGAATTTGTCAACTTCAGTGGAGAGTTAACCTCTTTTTTATATCGGCTGGTAGCAAATAAACAGGATGCTGAAGATCTGGCACAAGACACTTATATCAAAGCAATTTCGAATCTTGATTCGTATCAACCCGAAAAAGCAAGTCTGAAAACATGGGTCTTTACTATTGCTATTAATACTGGTAAGAATTATCTGGTAAAAATGAAACGCTGGGGTGAAAATGATTTAACCATTTGTCAAGAATACCACTCTAATAGCCCTGAAAGAATGCAGGAAATAGGTGAAGTGTTCAATTCAACACCTGATGCACGTTTCGAAATGAAGGAGCATCTTAACTACTGTTTTACCTGTATCACCAAAACACTAGAGCTAACCCAGCAAATCTGTCTTTTACTCAAGGATGTCTATGGATTTAAGCAAGAAGAAATTATTGAAATCACAGGATTAAGCGAAGGTAAGGTAAAACACGGCATAGCTGATGCCAGAAAAAATCTGACGCGAATTTTTGATCACAGATGCGCTCTAATTAACAAGGATGGAATTTGCAATCAATGTACAGCTTTGAATGGTATATTCAATCCCAAGCAAGATGCCCATATCAAAGCGAAAGAACTAAAGCTATCCTCGACAAAAGATCGGGGCAAGCTTCTTGATTTAAGAATGAAACTTGTCAGAGATACTGATCCGCTGCAAGGATCCAGTGAACTGCATTCTTTTTTCCTTGAAAATATCCCTTCCTGGGTGCAAAAAGCAACTTCTTAAAAATAATTTCCGTTTTCCCGTTCAAAAATTTCTTCTGATCTGTATAAATAATAGAAGCCCACAAAAAAGGGTATTATTTAACATTAAAAAATTAAAAAAATGCAAAAAGCAGAACAAATTTGGGGAGCATACGCTCAATCAATGCAAGAACAAAATGAAAATTGGAAAAACCTATTGGCTGACGAGGTTACATTTACTGGACCTGCTGCCAAAGCAATAGGAAAAGCAGAGTACATCAAAACCACCGAAGATTTCTTTGGCATGGTGCGGGGTGCAGAAATGAAACGCTATGTAGCAAATGATAACCTTGTTGCCACTGAATTAGAAATAAAGGTTGCTACTCCATCAGGAAAAGTCATCGTTCTCGATATGACCGAGTTTTATGAAATAAAGGATGATAAGATTCAGTCTGTTAAAGTCCACTATGACGCTCAAGAATTCAGAAAAGAGTTTGGTATCAATTAAAATTTTAATAGACATGGATAAAATTCAAAAAATACCTTCAGGATTAGAAAAGTACTTGGGAGTTGGGGATATGGTTTTGCCTTCAGAAGAAACATTAAGGAATGAACTCGCTAAACTTCCAAAAGAAAAATTAACCACTATTCCAATGCTTCGGGAATCAATAGCAAATCAACTTGGCGTGACAACAGCTTGCCCAAAAACCAGCCTAAAAATTCTTCGCGGAATGATAAGTGAGAAGAATTCGGGAGCTTTTAAAGTACTCAATGGCAAGGGAGAGTTAATCTCCG
>Ga0209536_100000899_pt1 | contig 49052 bp, 39 predicted proteins | sample DeeMarSeWOR28_12_FD_187461 | JGI IMG/M metagenome (GOLD analysis project Ga0209536, IMG submission 187461) | Marine sediment microbial communities from White Oak River estuary, North Carolina - WOR-2-8_12 (SPAdes) (version 2) | ecosystem: Environmental > Aquatic > Marine > Intertidal zone >...
TAGCCGCTGCCTCCGATACGTCAGGATGGCTTACAAGGGCACTTTCCACCTCGGCTGTACCCAGCCTGTAACCACTCACCTTGATCACGTCGTCCATACGCCCGATCACCCAGACGTAGCCATCTTCGTCCTTGCGAGCCGAGTCTCCAGTTTGATACATTGCTTCAAATTTTCCCCAATACTGCTCGCGATATCGATCAGGGTCCTCGTAGATAGTACGCAGCATGCCAGGCCAAGGGGTCTTAACGACCAGATAGCCCTCATCGCCGGCTGCCACTGGCTGCCCGCTGTCATCCACCACGTCCACGTCAATGCCAAAGAAAGGACGCGTAGCCGAGCCAGGCTTCAAAGGTGTGATTGGCAAGGGCGTGATCATGAAGCCGCCCGTTTCCGTCTGCCACCATGTGTCCATAATTGGGCAACGCTCCTTGCCAATCACGAAGTGATACCACTTCCATGCCTCTGGGTTAATAGGTTCGCCCACAGTACCTAATAGCCGTAGGCTGCTCAGATCATGCCGATTAGGCCAGGAATCGCCAAAGCGCATCAAGCCACGAATGGCCGTGGGCGCGGTGTATAGAATGGTTATCCCATATTTCTCAACCATCTGCCACCAGCGATTGGGGTAAGGATGCGTTGGCGCGCCCTCATACATGAAGCTGGTGACGCCGTTGATGAGCGGCGAGTACACAATATAACTATGACCCGTGATCCAGCCCGGATCCGCAGCACACCACCAGCGATCTTCGTCCCTGACATCGAAGACATATTTCAGGGTGGTGTAGGTGTAGACCATATAGCCACCGTGGGTGTGAATCACCCCTTTAGGCCGCCCGGTAGTTCCTGACGTGTAGAGGATAAAGAGCATATCCTCGGCATCCAGCGGCTCTGTCTCACAAATGGGACTAGCTATTGGTAGATTCATCAAATCTTCGTACCAGTAATCACGCCCAGACTCCATATAGATTTCCTGCCCTGTCCGTTTGATCACGATACACGTTTCGACCGTCGGCTGGCGAGCCATAGCTTCATCGGCGATGTCTTTTAGGGCCACGATCTTGCCCCGCAACCAGCCACCATCGGCGGTGACAAGCACCCGACTCTGGGCATCTTCGATGCGCTCAGCCAGCGCCTCGACGCTGAAACCGCCATAAACCACACTATGTGCCGCACCAATCTTGGCGCAGGCCAGCATAGCAATTACTTGCTCCGGTATACGTGGCAAGTAAATAGTTACGATGTCGCCTTTCTTAACACCCATGCTCTTGAGTACATTGGCAAATTTGGATACGTTGCGATTGAGGGCGAAATAGGAGAAAGTACGCACATCGCCTGGTTCGCCTACCCAGATCAGGGCCAGTTTGTTCTTCCGATAAGTCTTCAGGTGGCGATCAATGGCATTATGAACGATGTTCGTCTTGCCACCGACAAACCACTTGTAAAAAGGTGCATTGCTGTCGTCCAGTACCTTGTCCCATTTCCGGAACCATTCCAACTCCTCGGCACGTTCCCCCCAAAACCCTTCTGGGTCCTCCAGCGAACGCTCATAGAGCGCCTCATACTCCTTGACGTGCGCCGACTCCTTCACGTCTGACGCAGGGTAGTACACCTCCCGCTCAATCTGTTCGTTGCTGACTGGCCTGTCCGTCATTGTTCCCCCCTTATGCAAAATGAGCAACTGTTTTGACACGCCCTCCGCGTGCTTGACCGATTTTACTACGGTCGGCCACTTCTTGTCAATGCAAATTTGTGTGCTATACTCAACGGCTGGAAGAATAGCAAAGTGAAACACATACACATCACCCTCTTTTCAGTCATTCTGTCCATTTGCATCAGCCTGTTACTCCCTATGCCTGGCTCCAACCCGGCTCTTGCCGGTAACCCGCCTTTGGTGCTGGCCTTTTACTACGCCTGGTATGACCAAGACACTTGGGATTCAGGTACGCCCGCTGATCTGCCTGCACAGCCTTACGCTTCTAGCGATCTAGCTACCATCGAGCGCCACGTAAGCCAAGCGCAAGCCTCAGGCATAGACGGGCTGATTCAATCATGGTACGGCCCACAAGAGACACACAACCAAACGGAATCGAACTTCCGCACCCTCCTGGATGTGGCGGCTCAGAAAGGCTTCTACGCTGCTGTAGACTTTGAGACTACTGGCCCGTTCTTCGCGGACAAAGACTCCGTAGTCGATGCTCTGCGACATTTATTAACGACCCACGCTGAACATCCAGCCTACTTGCGCTATCAGGGCAAACCCGTCATCTTCTTCTGGAGGCAAGGGCGTTTCAGCGTCGAGGAGTGGACCGACATTCGGGCACAGGTCGATCCCCGCCACGACAGCTTGTGGATCGCAGAAGGCGTGGACATCTCGTATCAAACCATCTTCGATGGACATCACCTATACAGTGTCGCTTGGTCACCCAACGTGGAACGCACCTTGGGTGACTGGGGATCCCGGGTGCGCAGCTACGCGTTGCAAAATGGGACAGATCGCCTGTGGGTAGCGACCGCAATGCCTGGCTACGACGACACGCGTACCACTCGGACAGACGCCTTTGCTGTATATCGACAGGATGGTGGATACTATCGGCAGACGTGGTCAGCCGCCATAGCCAGCCAACCAGATTGGATCATCATCACCAGCTTCAACGAGTGGATCGAAGGTACAATGATTGAACCTAGCCAGAGCTATGGCGACTTGTATTTGGATCTTACCCGCCAACTTGCAACCGAGTTCAAATCCGGCAGCGAGGAACCAGTTGCTCGAAACGAAATAGAGGAACCAGAAAGTTCTAGCCAAGAGACAGAAGGTGTAGTCCAGCTTGGGCCATACATCCAGGCAGAAGAAGCTGTGCGTGTTCGATCTGGTCCAGGTACCAATTTTGCGCGGATCGGGCAGCTATGGCCTGGTGAAACAGCGCCGGTGCTGGGCAAGAACAACGATGGGTCTTGGTGGCAGATTGAGTTTGCTGAAGCCGATGACGGACTGGGCTGGGTGTCCGCCGAATTTGTGACTTTCGTGGGCGACGCAGACTCGGTGCCAGTAGTTGGGGATGTAGTTGTCACCCCAACGCTTGTTCAATCTCCGACTCCGATGGTCACTCCCACTTCACCTCCAGACCCTACACCCAGCCCTGCCCGCACATCTACGCCGACTCAAGCTTTGCAGCCGACTCAAATGATCCCCACCTCGGCACCACCCTCCACACCAACTCCGTGGCCCACTCTCGCTCCGACGCCTACGCCGCCGCCTCCGACTTCACCTACTGTCCCTCCTTCACCGACTGTCTCCCCTACAGTGACGAGCACTCCCATGCTCCGCGTCGCCCCAGTCGCTCATCGCCGACCAGTTGGCCTACTATGGTTAGGAGGCACTGCCCTAGTAGTAGCCATTGGACTGGGGATTCTCTTGTTCTGGGCTGTCTTCACCAAGAAGAAGCGCTAAAGATCTGGCCCCTGGTTATGGATGTCTACGAGGATTTCTTAGCACCACCTGACCGACGCTGGCGCCGTTACGTCGTGGGCAATGGTGCTCTGGAACCGACTGGATCTACGCTCCGCTTTGTCAGTGCCGATGCATCTGCCCAGCGCTACACCAATGCCCAAATAGATGACTATCAGGGTTTACCCCGACGCCAATTTCTCTGGCGTCCGCCCCTTAGGCTAACCGTGCGAGCTCGCTTCTCCGCTTCAGCCGGAAACGACTCGGCGGGGATCAAGGGCACAGCTGGCTTCGGCTTTTGGAATGATCCTTTCATGATGACCGGGGCACGCCTGCCGGCCCTCCCGCGTGCCATCTGGTTCTTTTTTGCCTCCCCACCCTCCAATATGAAACTGGACCTGCACACACCGGGCTGTGGCTGGAAAGCAGCTACCATAGATGCCACGCGCCTCAATGCCTTGCTGCTGGCACCTTTCGCACCGTTGGCGGTCCTCCTTATGAATCTTCCCCCTCTCTATCGTACACTGTGGCCCGTAATTCAACACGCCGTGTGCGTTAAAGAATCGGTCCTTGATACCGGCATGACCGATTGGCACATCTATGTTATCGAGTGGGGAAGAGAGAAGTCGCAATTTGCTGTGGACGGAGCGATATTACTTCAGAATGCCCCATCCCCTCGAGGGCCACTTGGTTTTGTTATGTGGCTGGACAACCAGTTTATGGTGGTGACGCCATGGGGCCGCCTCGGCTGGGGGCTGTTAGAAACCTCAGGCCGCCAGTGGATGGAGGTTGACTGGTTCACCATCAAGAAGGAATAGTAGGTCAATTTGTGTCCCAAGAATTGGTAAGTGCCGTAGCCCGCTTCCCAACTGCTCCAAATTAGAGTAAAATGCTATTATTATAGGTACTGAGGGAAAACTCGTAGCTTACGCATCCCCCTGCCCCAAGGGGACCTAGCTGGGTCAACGGATGGCTTGAAAGACCAAAGGACGTGAAGAAAAATGAGTAATGTAACAGACAGAGAGCAAGAGACCGCAGAACTGGAATCCGTAGAAACTCGGGAGTGGCTTGAGTCACTAGACCACGTGCTGGAGCGCGGCGGAACCGAGCGGGTCCGGCAGCTGCTGCAACAGCTTGAACGCCACGCCTATCAGGCCGGGGTGCGAATGCCTTTCTCAGCCAACACCCCCTACTTGAACACGATATCGGCCGAAGACCAGCCTCCCTTTCCAGGAAGCCGCGGGATCGAGCGGCGCATCAAGAGTCTAGTGCGCTGGAACGCGATGGCCATGGTCATCCGCGCCAACCGCGAGGAGGACGGCATCGGGGGACATATTTCCACCTACGCTTCGGCGGCAACCCTATATGAGGTTGGTTTCAACCACTTTTTCCGGGCAAGGACAGACAACTACGAGGGTGATATGATCTATTTTCAAGGTCACGCCTCGCCAGGTATCTACGCCCGTGCATTCTTAGAGGGGCGACTGACCGAAGAACACCTTGAGAACTTCCGACGTGAGTTGAGGCCCGGTGGCGGGCTTTCCTCTTACCCTCATCCCTGGCTGATGCCCCACTTCTGGCAGTTCCCCACCGTCTCGATGGGCTTGGGCCCAATCATGGCCATCTACCAGGCCCGCTTTAACCGATATCTGGAAGACCGCGGCCTAAAGCAAGACTCACATGCCAAGGTATGGGCCTTCTTGGGAGATGGAGAGACGGATGAACCCGAGGCACTAGGCGCGATTACCCTGGCCGCTCGCGAGAAGCTGGATAATCTGATCTTCGTCATCAACTGCAACCTGCAGCGCCTGGACGGCCCGGTTCGAGGCAACGGCAACATCATCCAGGAACTTGAGCGGATATTCCGAGGTTCTGGCTGGAACGTCATCAAAGTCATTTGGGGAAGTGACTGGGATCCGCTGTTGGCAAAGGACGACGAAGGCATCCTGGTGCAGCGCATGGGAGAAGTTGTGGATGGCGAATATCAGAAGTACGCAGTCGCAGGTGGTGCCTACATCCGTGAGCACTTCTGGGGCGCTGATCCACGTCTCCTCAAGATGGTGGACCAGCTCTCTGACGACCAACTTGAAAGGTTAAGACTCGGCGGCCACGATCCCGAAAAGGTCTACGCCGCCTACAAAGCCGCAGTGGAGCATACAGGGTCGCCGACCGTTGTCCTGGCTAGAACCATCAAGGGATACGGACTGGGTGAGGCTGGAGAAGGGAAAAACGTCACCCATCAGCAGAAGAAACTAAATCAAGAGGAGTTGCGCGAATTCCGCACTCGCTTCGGCATCCCTATCTCGGATGAGGACGTCTCCGAGGCCCCCTTCTACAAGCCACCCGACGACAGTCCAGAACTGCAATATCTTCAAGAACGCCGTCGGAAATTGGGGGGCTATTTCCCCAATCGCGTCGTAAACCTCACTTCTCTGCCAACCCCCTCAGAAGAGCTCTTTGAGGAATTCTACGAAGGCACAGCGGATCGCGAAGTATCCACCACCATGGTTTTCGTCCGGATTCTGGCGAAACTGCTACGGGACAAGGAACTGGGCAAGTTGATTGTGCCCATTGTTCCTGACGAGGCACGCACTTTCGGGATGGAAGCCCTCTTCCGCCAGGTTGGCATCTATTCCCATACTGGCCAACTTTACGAGCCGGTGGACGCGGCCAGCTTGCTCTACTACAAGGAAGCCAAGGATGGCCAGATTCTGGAGGAAGGCATTACCGAGGCCGGATCAATGTCCTCCTTTATCGCCGCTGGCACGGCATACTCAAACTACGGCATCAACATGATTCCCTTCTTCATCTACTACTCAATGTTCGGCTTTCAGCGCATTGGCGATCTCATTTGGGCAGCCGGCGACATGCGCTGCCGTGGCTTTTTGGTGGGAGCGACTTCTGGTCGCACCACGCTGGCCGGCGAAGGGCTCCAGCACCAAGATGGGCACAGCCATCTTCTGGCTTACACTGTTCCCAATCTGGTGACGTATGACCCGGCCTTCGCCTTCGAACTGGCAGTGATTATCCGTGACGGCATCCACCGCATGTACACTGAGCAGGAAGACCTCTTTTATTATTTGACGGTCATGAATGAGAACTATGCCATGCCTCCTATGCCAGAGCGAGGTGATGTCAAAGACGGGATTCTCAAGGGCATGTATAAGTTCAGGCCTTCCGACAGATCGAATGGCAAGTACCACGCCCAACTCTTTGGTAGCGGTGCGATCTTGAACGAGGTGCTACAAGCACAAGAGATGCTCGACGAACGTTACAACGTCGCTGCTGACGTATGGAGTGTCACCAGCTATAAGGAGCTGCACCGTGACGGGCTTGACGTTGAGCGCTGGAATATGCTAAACCCGACCGAGGAGCCGAAGATCCCCTATGTTAGCCAGTGTCTGGCGGAAGCGCCTGGGGTCCTCGTCGCAACCTCTGACTACGTAAGAGCCCTGCCCGATTCCATCTCTCGTTGGTGCCCCAGGCCCATGTTCTCTCTCGGAACAGATGGTTTTGGGCGAAGCGACAGCCGGCGTGCCCTGCGCGATTTCTTCGAGATTGATGCCAGGTATATTGCGCTGGCCACATTGGCAGCTCTGGCCAGGGAGGGTGAGATTGCATTCGATGATGTTGAAGAAGCTGTGCACGACTTGGGGATTAACCCTGCCAAGGCCAACCCGATGACTTCGTGAGAAAGGGACGTAAACATGGCGACACAATTCAAGCTTCCCGAAGTTGGTGAAAACGTTGAGACAGGCCAGGTGGTCAAGGTCCTGGTATCTGTGGGCGACACAGTTGAAGCAGGGCAATTCGTATTGGAGCTGGAGACCGACAAGGCCGTCATAGAAGTACCCTCCTCTGTACCTGGGACTGTCGAAGATATCCACGTGGAAGAGGGTCAGGAAATCCAGGTAGGTCAATTGATCCTGACCTTCAGCGAGGTAGAAGAGGCGGTAAAAGAGGCAGAGCCTGAGGTTGAAGCCGGACTGGAAGCAGAAGCTGAGGCCCCAGAGCCCGAGCCGGAAGCAGAGCCTGCACCAGCCAGGCCTGAGGTGAAAGCAGAGAAGCCGGCTCCAGCCAAAGAGCCTGTTGAGAAAGAGGCCAGACCAGAGGTTGAGCCCGCGCGCAAGCCGGCTCCAGCTGCACCCTCAGTCCGTCGACTGGCGCGTGAACTTGGCGTGGACATCAACCGGGTTTCAGGGTCCGGCCCGGGCGGGCGCATTTCGACAGAGGATGTCAAGAATTACGTGCGTCAGCTTGATTTGAAGACGGAACAAGCCAGGCCTGCCACGTTGGAGGCTCAAGCTCTCCCCTTGCCAGACTTCACAAGGTGGGGAGAAGTGGAACGTGAGCCAATGAGCAGCATACGCCGCACAACAGCGAGGCGACTGAGCCAGGCGTGGATCACCATTCCCCACGTGACTCACTTCGACACAGCAGACATCACCGCACTAGAACAACTGCGCAAACGCTATGCCAAGCAAGTAGAAGCCGCTGGAGGGAAGCTGACAGTGACAGCCATCATCCTCAAAGTGGTCGCCTCCGCTCTGAAAGTCTTCCCCAAGTTTAATGCCAGCCTGGACATGGCCAACCAAGAGATCGTCCATAAGATGTACTATCACATTGGTGTAGCCGTCGACACCGAGCACGGGCTGCTGGTCCCGGTCATCCGGGATGTGGATCAGAAAAATATCATCCAGCTGTCCGTCGAACTGACCGAAATTTCGGAGAAAGCCAGAAACAGGAAAGTCACCCTTGAAGACCTGGAGGGCAGTACTTTTACCGTTTCAAATCTGGGCGGTATCGGAGGCACCAATTTTTCTCCTATCATCAACCCACCAGATGTTGCCATTCTCGGTGTCTCCCGCGCCCGGACAGAGCCTGTCTTCGTGGATGGAGGCTTTGAACCACGACTGATAATGCCCCTGTCGCTTTCTTACGACCACCGCCTGATCGACGGCGCGGACGCCGCCCGCTTTATGCGTTGGGTCACCCAGGCAATCGAGCAACCTTTCCTTCTGAGCCTGGAGGGTTAGAGAATTATGAACGAGAATGCCAACTCGACACAAGTCGCGGTCATTGGAGGCGGGCCGGGGGGATACCCTGCTGCTTTTCTGGCGGCTGATCTTGGCCTGCAGGTGACCCTGATCGACCTTGAACTCGAACCGGGCGGTGTCTGCCTGTATCGGGGATGTGTTCCTTCCAAAGCTCTGCTACACGTGGCCAAGCTGCTAAGCGAGACACGCGAGGCCGCCAATTGGGGCATCGAATTCTCTGAACCCGACATTGACATTGAGAAGCTGCGCGCCTGGAAGAACTCCGTGGTTCGACAAATGACAGGCGGAGTGGCTCAACTGGCCAAACGCCGCGGAGTCAATTTCATACAGGGCCGTGCGAGTTTACTGAATGCCACAACCTTGCAGATCGAGAAGGCCGAGGGTGATAAAGAAATCCTAGCTTTCGAGCAGGCAATAGTGGCCACTGGCTCTCGGCCGGCTACTATTCCTAGTTTAGCTCTGGACTCCGACCGTCTTATGGACTCCACGAGCGCCCTGGAATTGAACGACATCCCTGAGAGTCTGCTGGTCATCGGTGGCGGATATATAGGTCTCGAACTAGGTACCGTGTATGCTGCTCTGGGCAGCCGTGTCTCTGTAGTAGAAATGCTTCCAGGCTTATTGCCAGGCGCAGACCGTGACCTGGTCAGGATTCTCTCCAAACGATTGGAGAAGCTATTCCATTCCATCATGCTCAACACCACGGTCGCGGAGATGGAAGAAATTAAAGACGGCATCAGGGTAAAACTCGAAGGGGATGTTGAAGAACAGGAACAGACCTTCGAAAAGGTTTTAATATCCGTAGGTCGCAAGCCCAACTCGAGCAGTTTGGGACTGGAGAATACCCAGGTGGAAGTTGACGAGCGTGGGTTCATCATAGTAGACGAACAGCGTCGCACCGCAGAGCCAACCATCTACGCCATTGGAGACGTCGCTGGCGAACCGATGCTGGCTCACAAGGCGACCCACGAGGGCCGCGTGGCAGCCGAGGTCATCGCTGGCCACAAAGTCGCCTACGAGCCTAACGCCATACCTGCTGTGGTATTTACCGATCCTGAGGTAGCCTGGTGTGGCCTGACCGAGACGCAGGCCAAGGAGGAGGGACGATCTATTGAAGTAGTTCGCTTCCCTTGGGGGGCATCCGGCCGCGCCACAACCTTGGGCCGCAACGACGGCCTGACCAAACTTATCATAGACCCTGACACCGAACGGATACTGGGAGTCGGCATCGTAGGAAGCGGCGCCGGTGAGTTGATCGCAGAAGGTGTGCTAGCCGTTGAAATGGCAGCCTTAGCATCTGATATCAAGTTGAGCATCCACCCCCACCCCACTTTATCAGAAACTGTTATGGAGGCTGCTGAAGTCTTCTTTGGACAAAGCGCCCATTTCTACCGCCCTAAGAGAGGCTGATAGCGCTGCTCCGCCCTGGCAAGCTCGGGAACTCCCCAGATACTGGACGCTTCTGGGGAGTTCCTGCTTTACGCAGCTCAACACGCAGGCGACGGACCTGCTGCAAGCGCTCCTCGGCTTAGCACAAGCATGGCCACATGTTGCGTATTATTTCACAATGGAGTATAATGCAGATTGTAAGGTATCCCACCAGCGCTGAAGCCGATTTGAAGAGGCTCCGTGGACGGCAGGGAGACAACACGATGACAGACAAGCTGCCCGCTTTCGGATCCATACTCATGCTGGGTGTGCTGATACTCCTCGGTTGCCAGCCAGCCACAGTTCAACCCACCCAACTCCCGACGGTCACCCCCACCCAAACCGCTCCGGAGATATCCGACCCGACGGCGGCTCGCGATGTGGCCCTCGACTACGTCCGTAGTTGCCTTGGCGAGCATACTCCAGCATCAGACATTAGCTGGACAGAAGAACGGGTCACCCCCAAAGGCGTCGACGGCGTGTCAACCGTCCGTTTCAGGTCCGATAACTGGATCGTCTCCATATCCTTCCCCTCTACGGCCTCCCAGGCAGCTATATACCGCGTCGTGTTGTACGATCAAGCCACTGGGTTCCGGTGGGAGGGACAGGTAGATGGAGCGGGCAATGTAGCAGAAACGACCTTGGCGCTCACCCCTCCGGTAGATATGCAGGAGGACCCATATTCAGGCTGGAAGAGCTATGTCAACACAGACCTCCGCTTCGCATTCCGCTATCCACCTACCTGGACACTCGAGGAACTATCAGCCCACGAGGAAGACGATCATGGTAACATCTCGCCGTCAGTTAGACCCAGCCGTGGAACACAGACACTGCTGATTGGCTGTGAGCGCGCCCAGGGCGGGGTGGTCATTAAGAGCCCACCGGGAGCCGGCGAGTGGCAGCGCAGAGATACAGTGACCATCATGGGACAGAAGGTGCATCGAATGGTACTCGTGCACGAGGGAAAGGATAAGGCAGTCTATTACAATGGCACTTCTGCGATAGAGCTGGACGGCTTGATCCTTTGCATCAAGCTGGCCAGCTCGAGCCCCGACTACCGAAGCGTTGATATTCCTGCCGAGCTACAAGCCGAGGTGGATCGAATCGTAGAGTCCTTTGAGCAGATCATGGTCAGATACTGTGATGCCAAGACAGCTTAGGCTCACCCAGCACAACACAGAGTTAACGCAGACGACAGCCAAATGCCTATGGGGCAATATGTTCAACGCACGTTAGCCTGATCACTGAGGCGTGGTATAATGTGCAGGCTATCCAAAATCGATTGCCCAGGATCTGAGTCTGGAACTGGCGAGTTTCTATACGCCTTGCTCGCCGTCTGGCACCTTATTATCCGTGCCGTTCAACCGAGAGGCACAGAAGTCGATGTGACAGGGGAGGATTTGTGCAGTGAGCGAAGAGGTACTGATAGCCCCGTGCCCAATCTGCGGCCAGTCGGCCCTGGCTGGTCATGAAGGTCAGTACTCCTGTGCTTCCTGCGGGACACGCGTGGAGCAGGGTCGTTGGCTTGGAATACGCCCCCGTGACCGGTTCTTCTTTCGGGCTATCGGCTCTGACTATCGCAACGCCGAGCCTGACCTGACCGCTCGTCCATTCACTAAGGCTAAGCTAGCCGGTTTGGCTGACTCGTGCTACAGCGATGCTGACCTCGCAGCCATCGCCACCGGTGATCTGTCTCGCCTTCACCTACCTGGCAGCACGGTTGCTCAAGTCTTGTTCCCCCAGACTCGCGAAGCTTGCCACGTGCAGGTAAACGGCCTGACCAGAGCGCAGGGCGCCTCACTCCCCGTTGGAGTGAGCAAGATTGACCGTCCAGCCGACCGCCGCGCACTGGTGCTAATGGATCAGGGCAACCTTTTCATCAGCGAACAGCGCCTGATTTTCCCAAGTAGTACTCACACCATCATTCGCATAGACCGTAAACTGATCGGCATACATACCTTTACCGACGCTGTCGCTGTGCAACGCAAAGGCGAGGACAAAGCTACCTATTTTCTGGGATTTGAGACGCGACAGGCGCTGCTGGTCACAGCCTACCTTCAGGGCCGGCTGGATCATCTACGATAGCGCTGCTTTTTCAGAAACTGGACTACTCAGCGCGTGACCCAGAAGAGAGCTCGACGTTCATCTAATCGCTTGAGCCCTGCGTCCTGAGCCATCCTGACTGCGGCCTGGTACTCCTTGCGGGCAATGCGACGGTTAAGCTCCGGAAAATGATGCGCTTTGTAAGCCGGGCGATACTGGTCCATCAAATTCAAGTAGGTAGCTGGAGAGATCTCAGTAGCCAGGAAGCGGACAATCTGATCCGTACCGGCCAGATTCTCAGGTAGCACCAGGTGACGTACTAGCAGGCCCCGTTGGCCGAGCCCCATCTCGTTGATCTTCAGGTCGCCCACCTGGCGATGCATCTCGCGTACTGCCGTCTGGTTCACCTGCGGGTAATTCGCGATTTTTGAATAGCGACGGGCTATTTCTGCGTCAGCGTACTTCATATCCGGCATATAAATATCGACCACTCCGTCTAAGAGCTTGAGCATCGCCATCGAATCAAAACCACCGGTGTTATAGACCAGGGGTAAACGCAGTCCAGCTTCAGCGGCGATGAGCACGCCAGCCATAATCTGGGGAACCACGTGGCTGGGCGACACAAAGTTGATGTTGTGACAGCCCTGCACCTGCAATTCAAGCATAATCGAAGCCAGTTGTTCCGGTTCGACCTCATAGCCTGCGTCACTCTGGCTAATATCGTGATTCTGGCAAAACTGACACTTGAGATTACACCGAGTGAAGAAGATGGTCCCGGAACCTCGCCAGCCTCGCAGGGGATCTTCCTCGCCCAGATGAGGGCCATAGCTGCTCACCTTGGCCCGGTCACCAGTGCGGCACACGCCCACCTGTCCGTCGCGACGATCGACGTTACAATTCCGTGCACACACGTCGCATATAGAAAGGTGCTCATAGGCCTGGGCTACGCGCTCTCGCAACTCCCCACTGCGCAGAAGCTCCAAATAGGCTGGCTCAATTACTGTATTGGTCTGCCACGAAGATTTCATATTGACCTCCTCCATCCCTCGCTAATTGTAGCAGGATTTGCTTTGCTTTTCAAGGGCAACTTTGAACCAAACATTGCACTCACGGGTAGTCCATGTTATACTATCCCTCGTTGACAGCTCGGCCTGCTCCCGCATCAAGCTGGTCAACACAAACAGTCGCTGATTCAGACTCCAGACTGTATGAGGAATTTATGATTATGGCCAGGCGCATCCTCATGATCGAAGACGACAGGGAAATGGTCACCCTGGGAAAGCTTATCCTGGAACGTGAGGGATATGAGGTTTTGGCCGCCTCTGGGGGTGCCGAGGGCTTAGAGTTGTTGCGCCAGGAAGACGGCGACGTAGACTTGCTCCTTCTGGATATCATGATGACTGGTGTAGACGGCTGGCAGGTATTGACGGAAGTGAAAGCCGATGAGGAATTACGTCACATCCCCGTGATCATGCTGACTGCTCGTCACTACTTGGAAGATGAAGAGAAGACAGCTACCTACGCTGACAAGTTTGAACATTATGTAGTAAAACCTTTTGTGGTACGTGACCTACTGGCCAAGATTGCTGAGGTCATAAATCGATCCTAGAATAGCGGAATCAAAGACATGAATCCATCATTTGCTGACACCCAAACGCCCCACACCTCCCAGCTTGTACAGGAAACCGACACGTTTTTTCCCACTGTCCCACGCACTATCGAAGACACAGAGCTGTCGGTAGGCTTCCTCGCAGATCTGGCGCTGAAGACCCTTTACTTCGCAGGATATATCTCTGGATACGAGGTGGCCGAGGCCATCAAGCTCCCATTCAAAAGCATCACCGACCGTGTCCTGGAATTCCTGAAGCGAGATCGCTTCATCGAAGTGAAGGGAAGCAGTGGGGGTGCCTACGCTGAAGCAGCCTATGAGTATGTCATCACCGGCAAGGGCATCGAGCGCGCCCGCGAGATCATGGATCGAAACCAATACGCCGGCCCCGCACCGGTCACCTTGGAAAGCTACAAAACAGCCATACGCAAGCAGGCCCTACAGGACGTGTCCATAGGCCCTGGCCAAGTGCGGAATGCCTTATCGCACTTAGTATTGGGCGATAGAATCCTCGGCCAGATCGGTCCAGCCATCAACTCCAGCCGTTCAATTTTCCTCTTTGGTCATCCAGGTAATGGCAAAACTACCATTGCCGAAGCCATCGGTTTCATGATCCTCCAGGACGAAATGTATATTCCTTATGCTGTGGAGGTGGATGGGCAGGTCATCAAGGTCTTTGACCCTATCAGCCACAAGGTGGTCCCGAATGAGGGAGGCGACCAATACGGCTCGCGGGGAAACGGTCAAAGGTTGGATCGTCGATGGGTGCGCATTCGCCGACCAGTAGTTGTAACCGGTGGCGAACTCACCTTGGAGAGCTTGGATCTAAACTGGGAGGAGGCCAAGAAATTCTACGAAGCCCCTCTACAGATGAAGGCCAATGGGGGAATGTTTCTCATCGACGACTTCGGTCGGCAGAAGATTCGCCCGCGCGACCTCCTGAACCGATGGATCGTCCCGCTGGAGAAACGATTCGATTATCTCACCCTTCAAACCGGCAATGTGATCCAGATTCCCTTCGATATGCTTATCATCTTTGCCACCAACCTTGAGCCTCGAGACTTGGTGGACGAGGCATTTCTGCGACGCATCCGGCATAAGATAGATGTTCGGGACCCCACCATTGACGAATATCGCGAGATCTTCCGACGAGTCGCGCAATCGAAAGACATTCGTTTCGACGAAGGAGTCCTTAACTATCTTGTACAGGAATATTATGACAAAGCCAGTCGCCAGCTCCGGGCCTGCCATCCACGCGACATCCTGGATCACCTCACCGACATCGCCCGCTTCCAGGGAATCCCTCCTCAGCTGACCAAGGAACTCATCGATCAGGCCTGTGTAGGTTATTTTGTTGACCTCTAAGGCCCAACGCCCTTTAAACAATATGCAGATCAAGGCCAATTTCTGGGTTGAAAAAGACGGCAAAGTAGTCTTAAGCCGCTGGCGAGTTGCCCTGCTCCAAGCGGTTGACGATACCGGATCCATCAGCGCAGCCGCCGAGCGGCTCAACATCCCCTACCGCAGGGCGTGGGACAGAATCCACGAATGCGAGGAACGTTTGGGCGTAAAATTGATTGACACCCAAACCGGCGGCCTGGGCGGAGGGGGCGCCCAACTCACCCAAGAAGGCGCCGAATACGTCAGGCGATTTCGAGCATTCAGCGTGGGCCTAGATGAATTGATAAGAAACCGTTTTCGCGAAGCGTTCGAAGGGACCCACTTCGAATAACGATCCCAGGAGGTTGATTTGCCGGAGTCGCCCTATCCTATGATTCCCGTCGAACAAGCCATTAACATCATCTTGCAGGAAGTACATCCTTTGCCGCCGGTGCGTGTACCATTCACCGACGCACTGGGCCTGGTACTGGCCGAAGATGTACAGGCCGTAGAGCCTATGCCCCCTTTCCGGGCTGCCTCGGTTGACGGCTATGCTGTCATCGCTGCGGACCCAACGCCAGTTCGACGCATAGCCGGCGATCAGTCGGCTGGCTATGTAGATGATCTGAAGGTGACATCGGGAACCGCGGTGCGAGTAACCACAGGAGCCCCTGTCCCGTCGGGCGCCGACGCCGTCGTTATGGTGGAACTCACTGAAGAACAAGATGGTTATGTCAACATCAGGGCAGGTGTCGAATCAGGCAGCAACATCCGCCCCGTGGGTCAGGATCTGGCAAGTGGACAACTCGTGCTGGCGCAGGGTACCGCTTTAGGGGCCCCCGAGGTTGGCTTGTTGGCTATGATCGGGAAGACCGAAGTATTGGTCCACCCAGCACCTCGTGTCGGAGTTATGTCAACTGGCGACGAATTGGTTGAGCCTGATATCTCCCCCAAGCCGGGCCAGATACGCGACGCCAATCGCTTCAGCCTGATGGGTGCGGTGCGCGAAGCGGGGGGCATACCTGTTGATTTGGGAAGGATCACCGATGAAACCGGAACTTTGCACGAGACCATTGAACGGGGACGGCACCTGGCCGATGCTCTGCTGACCTCCGGCGGGGTCAGCATGGGCCAACTTGACTTGGTAAAACCCTACCTCGCGGAGCGTGGAAAGATCCATTTTGGCCGAGTCCGCGCCAAACCGGGGAAACCAGTCACTTTCGCCACACTGGACGGTGTGCCGGTATTTGCTATGCCGGGTTTCCCTGTGAGCGCGCTGGTCAGCTTTGAGATTTATGTTCGCCCGGCGTTACTAAAGATGGCCGGCCACACTCACCTACACCGTCCTCGACGGCGGGTTGCGCTCGCCCACGACGTACCCCATAGCGCTGGTCGTACCGAGTTTCAGCGAGCTATCGTCACTCCCAACACCCCTGGTCACTATACCGCGGTAACCACTGGATTCCAGGGCTCGGGACGGCTACTTTCGATGCACGGCGCCAATGCTCTGCTGGTTCTGCCCTATCAGGAGGGTAATTTTCCCGCCGGGACTGAAGTCGAAGCGATCATCACCGGTCCCATGCAGGATTTCAGAGCTCAGCCTGACGGCTGAGATCGACTATCTACTATGCGCGGCTTATATTTCATTGCACACGGCCTGGCCACGACGCAGGCCGACGACCTCCACCAGGCTCTCCAAGAGTCTCTAGCGCCTATCGGCCTGCAGCGTTACGAGGCGAACGGTGGTGCTGACCCGTCCACCTCGCTGATGGAGGCCTGCCGGCAGAGCTTTCTCTCCAGTCTTGGCATCTTCGACCTATCGGCGCCCAACCCGGATGCCTATCTGCAAATCGGCATAAGCGCGGGCCTCAACAAGCCGGCCCTGATCATCGCTGGGCAAGGCATGACCTCGGCCATTCCCTCAGTCGTCGACCAGGCCAACACTTGGTTCTACACGCCCCCACTCAGACCCACACACGATATTCGGCGAGTTGTTCTTCGTTCCTTGGATGATAAAGAAGCCCCAACCGGAGAGGACAGCTCACACGTTTACTGTGCTTTCTGTCATCGTGAGTGCAAAGGTTGGCGCAAGCAAACCCGGGGCAAGGGTTTTCTGCTGCTCGACGGCACTCATCCCCAATGGGGTACCCTGCGCGATATGATCCAGGGTGCACTGGAGCCTACCGGCCTTATGCCCATTTGCCTCAGTCAGCTCAAAGGCCATGTTATGCCCTTGCTGTGCGAAATTCGCCTGGCCGTGCTTGCCTCCGAGTTCATTTTGCTTGACTTGAGCGCTGAATGTAATCCAGAACAGTACATTGCACTGGGTATGGCCATCAGTATGCGCCGTCCCTGGCTTTTGGCCACCTCACGGCCTGAAGCCTTACCTTGCCTTCTCAAACAGGCTAGCCGCCTGGAATACACCAGTGCCCAGGACCTGCGACAGAACCTGGAGCGCTACGTTCTGAAATCGCGTTATCCAACTAGATTTGCCTCCACCGAGGCGGCGACGGCGCAACTTGAGCTTCCTTTCTGGCTACAACTGGAGGACTGGATCGCCCGCTTTAGGGTCCAGACCTCGCGAGCTATGGAAGGTGCGCTCCAATTGTTACTCATCGAAGAAGGACAGCTCAAGCAACGCTGCCGAATGACACCCAGCACGACCATCACGGCCGGGCGCGATCCGGAATGCGACCTGATGATTGAGACACAGGGCGCATCGCGCTTTCACGCTGATTTCATTTTTGCGGGTCAAGAGCTACTCGTCGTTGATCGCCACAGCACCAATGGCACCTTTGTTAGCGGCAATCGAGTGCCCCCCGAGGAGCAAGTCGCCCTGGCTGTTGGTGATCGGGTAAGGATCGGGCCAGCAGAAGTGGTGGTTTGGAACGAAGCCGAACTGCCCCAAGAGCTCAAGCAGTTTCTGCCAGAATCGGGACGCATCATACCCCAGACAATATTCGTCAACCTGACCGATGGGCTGGTGTTGGTCAATGGCAAAATACCGGTCGCGTGCCTCTCTTCGTCGGAGATCAACCTCTTGGACTTCATGTATCAGAAGGGCCGGGAAACAACAACTACCAGCGAGGTTGCAGAGATTGTCTACGGCAGCGGACAGGTCAGCCGTATGATCGTCGCTTCGTTCATCGACGGTTTGCGGGCCAAAATTGAGCCCAGCCCGTCTAACCCTCGCTTCTTGGTAGCCGTCCCCGGCACCGGCTACCGGCTGCGCACCCGGGGCGGGCAACTCGTCTTGAGACCCCGCTAGCGTTTCTTGTCACTGGGCCGGGCACCCCGGGCCACGATGGTAACACTTCGTCAATCAATACCCTGCTCTGGGCATGCTCCCGGAAAGGAGCAAGGAGGAAACGTATGTCTGTCTCACAGAATGAACTGAGCAAGGAAGAAAAAATCGCCCTGCTCAATAGACTTCTTGAGAGCGGGGAAGCATTCTACGACGATCAGCCGACTTTCATGGCCTACCTCTCTGACCCCGACCCCGACGTGCGCATCCTGGCGATTCAAGGGCTATGGGATTACCCTGATCCGGATGTGATTGACCCCCTGATAGACATGGCTGATCACGACCCAGATCAGCAGGTGCGTAACCGGGCCGTGGTTGCCTTGGGCCGGTATGTGTATGAAGGGGAAATGGCAGATTACGACTATGACCTGGGTCCCTTGGAAGACACCATTCGCGAAGCTGAGCTTCCCCAGGCCAGCTATCAGCGCGTCGTAGCTTTTCTTCTGGATATCGCCCGTAACCCATCCGCCCCGCTGGACGCGCAGCGCTATAGCATCGAAGCGCTGGGGTTCTCGTCTGATCCAGAGATCGCTGACCTGGTGGAGCAGGCCTATCATAACCCGAACCTGGATATGAAAGCCAGCGCCTTATTCGCCATGGGACGCTCTGGGTTGGCACGCTGGGAACCCTACGTCATGGCCGAACTGGACAGCCCACATCCTCAAGTACAGCTCGAGGCAGTGCGCGCGGCGGGGGAACTGTTCCTTGACGAAGCAACGCCTGAACTCTTGGAACTGGCTCGCTCAGCCACCGACCCGGATGTCCGCCGCGAGGCGATCTGGGCGCTAGGCCACACCACATCCCTGGAGGCATGGCAACTCATCGACGACATCGCCAGTGACCCTGGGGAAGACGAAGAAACGCGGCAGTTGGCCGAGGCTGCACTGGACGAGTACTACCTGCTCCAGCAAATGGACGAGGCCGAGGCTGAGTTCTTTGGGGACGACGAGTTTGACTTAGAAGAGGATAGCGGCGGAAACGGTTACTTCATTGATTAGGAATCGTTAATCCACCAACTGCCCGCAGAGTAACCCACTTGTTGGGTCGCCCAATCCGACCGACGCTGGCCCACATTTTACCAGGTACCTGCTCGAGTGTCCAGCGCCCATGTGTGTCCCGCTTGGCCAGCAGCCATTCGACGCCGGCCTGCACATAGGGGTGGTCTGCATATCCAGCCTGCACCAGGGCGAGCATCGCCTCCAGCACGTCGGCGCGGTAGCCGAGCGGAAAACCAAGTTTAAACCAGCGCCTGCTGACGCGGCTGGCGGTCGGATAAGTCGCCTCCAGTAGCGGCGCGCTCAGCAGCAGCTCGACCCCGCGCTCGATGGCCGCGATCACCTCGGCTGAGCGTGCTTCAACCGGCACCTCAAGAAAAGCTCGCAGGGCTTTCACGTCTCCCCAGGCGCAGGGCAGATCGCCGTTGTAAAAACACGCATAGCCGCGCTCGAGAATGGCCCGGGCCGTCGCCTCGCGCGCCTCAACCACACGCGGGTCCTCCCCATACCCCACGCGCCTTAAGGCCCACAGTAGATTGCCGTTTAGACAGTCGACGGCGGCGCGGGCTCCCCTGCCGGCCACGAAGCGACCGTCGCGATCACCTCGACCATCCGTCAACCGCCGGCTGCGATCCAGCACGTACTCGCACGCGCGGCGGATGGGCTGGATGGGAGGCGCGCCCAGTTGTGCCAGGAAGATCACCTGCCATACCGTGGCCCGATACTTGGGGCTGTAACCCACGTCAGGCTTCACCCAATACCCGGCTGGCCCACTCACCGGGCCAGAGCCGGCGAATTGGGCTTCGAGAATGGCCCGCGCCGGGTCGACATCGGGGATGGCGGCGCGTGCAGCCGTCACGTCCGGATCGTCGGAGGTGCGCCCGAGCACTTCAGTCAACGCCCAAAAGCGCGCCGAAGGGTTCTCGGGTTCTAAGAGCCACGCCAGCAGGTCGTCCTTCAGCTTCAGAGCTTGCCGCCTCCCCTCAAACCCTCCCCGTCATCCATCTGCCAGCAGAGAGCCAGCCAATGCGAAGACCTCGTCCAGCATAGCAGGCGTCAGCCGACCCGTCTGCGTGTTTTGGCGGCTGGGGTGATAAGATGCCACCAAGTGCCTGGGCCCTGCCGGGACGGCGGAAGAGAAGGAGTATTGCGCGCCGTGACCGAACTTGGTTCTCGGCAAGTCAGAATGTCCGACCTCGCGCAGAAGACGTATGCAACCATCGAAGGCTATTTGACCCAATGCCAGGATGACACGCATATCAGCCATAAGCGCCCATTCACGCGCCAGGAACGGGCGGCAGGCGGCCAGCTCCTCCGCGCTCGGCCGATTGCCCGGCGGGGCACAGCGTACCACAGCCGTGATGAAGGCATCCTCCAGCTTCAGCCCATCATCCCGGTGCTGGGCGGTCGGCTGGCTAGCAAATCCTGCTCGGTACAATGCGGCGTACAGGGTGTCGCCAGAGCTATCACCGGTGAACATACGCCCCGTGCGGTTGGCCCCGTGAGCGCCTGGCGCCAGCCCCACAATCACCAACCGGGCCCGCGGATCACCAAAACCGGGCACCGGTCGGCCCCAATAGTCCCAGTCGCGGTACGCACGCCGTTTTTCGCGGGCAACCTGTTCGCGCCAGCCCACCAGTCGTGGGCAAGCTCGGCAGCCGATCACTTGCTCGGTCAAGGCTTTCCAGGTATCCATGGCAGTCACTCGTCAGAGAGGCCGATCAAACCCTTTTGGATCGCATATCGCGTCAGTTCAGCACGGCTGGACAGAGCAAGTTTCTTGGTGATATTGTCTCGATGGCGGGCGACCGTTTTGGGACTGATGCCCAGTCGCTCACCGATTTGCTTATTAGTCAGTCCCTCAGCAATTAGAGTCAGCACTTCCCGTTCGCGCTCCGTCAGGCTGGACAGATCTGCTCCGGTGACTGCCCCACCCCGCTGCAAGTAGTCTTTCACCAATACCGTGGCCACCGAGGAATGCAAAAAGACTTCACCGCGATGAACGGTACGGATGGCTTGAACCAAATCTTCGGGAGCAGCCCGTTTGGGGATGTAGCCTGACGCACCCGCATCCAGCATTTGAAAGAAGTAACCTTGTTCCTCGTGAATCGTCAGGGCCAGCACAGCAACCGAGGGACAGCGCACTTTGAGTTGCCGGGTAGCTTCCATCCCGTTCATATCCGGCATGGCAATGTCCATCAATACGACATCCGGCTGATGTGTCTGTGCTAGTTCAATAGCCTCGCCGCCGGAGCTTGCTTCAGCCACAATCTCCATGTCCGACTGTGCTCCTAACAACATACGCAATCCGGCCCGCACGATTTCGTGGTCATCAGCTAGCATCAGCTTGATGGGTGGCATCTTCCATCCCTCCCCTGTTCGCTTTCATAGCGTGCAACAGCCAAGCGTCTGGCGGCCGACAAATGACAAAAATACGGGCCGGAGTGGCAGACCCGGCCCATAAAAGAAGAGAACCCGCATATTGCGTTAGATACCTTGCCCCACAACCTGGGCCCTGGCTGGGACAGCACCTGGGGCCAGCGTTGCCGAGCCAGACACCACAACCGATAGATGCATCTAAAGGTGCAGCGATCTGACCCTTGCAAAGTCAAATGAAGAAGCTTAGCATAACGAGGTTTCGCAAATAGCGGTATTCCTTTACAAATAGGAGCGGTGAAGCGTCTAAAGGCCACGCGGGCAAAAGCTTATGAGACTCGAGACACTTTGATTGGAATGGGTTGTTTTCAGTATAACCCTGTGCGCGGAACGTGGGTATCAGCATGGGTACTTTTACCCATACAACACAATATAATGCATCTTGAATATCTATACAGTGACATGTGTCACGTGTTTGGGTGACACATGTCACTGTATAGACTCTTCAAGAAAGCTTAGCTGCTGCTATCAGTGCCCTGGGGTGCTATCAGTTCCGTGGGGATTGGTGGCCTCTTCAAGCTCCAATCGGCGGTCGAGCTCTCGCTTGAGCAAGTAGAGGGCCACGATGATCAGGCCTATGGCCACCACAGCCACGATCATCGCTTGGCGCCGGAAGATGCTCTCGGCCACAGCCGCCTCAGCGTCGGCCGTGACTTCCACGGCGATGGCGCGTGCGTCATCGGTTTGCTCGTTCACCGTGTCAAGGTCGAGGGTATGTTGGGCAGCTCGGGCCGTGATGAGACTCGTGTTGGCCTCTTGCAGCCGCGCTTCCATTGGCCCAACGAGCATGCCCAACCTTCGGGCCGCTTCAACAGAAACCTCGGCCTCCTCTTGAGCCTCAGCAGCAGCCGTGATGCTATCGTAGAGGGATTGAGCTACCTGGCCAGGTGCGCTGTCCGGGGTATGGCAGGAACCACAGTGCCGTGGCTCTGCCCCCAGGTAAAGCGCCTCGCTCGGCTTGCTGACGTCGTAACGACCGTGGCAGGTGACACACTTGGGAGCGTCTTCGCCCCCGCTGGCGTGTGGGGAAGTCAAGTAATGGCCCTGCGTTGCGGTGTGGCAACTACCGCATACGTTGGCAACTTCCTCAAAGCCGGGTGGGGCAGCGCCATGGGTGCCGTGACACGTGGCACAGTTGGGCGCCCGGAAGTCCTGGTTGTCAAGTAGCGCGTGACCGTGGACACTCTGCTGATATAGATCGAATTGATTGGTGGGAATATCGTAGGGCGCCATCAACTCTTCGTCAGAGTGGCAGCTGGCGCACAACTCGGGCACATTGGCGGGGTAAACAGTAGAGGCCGGGTCGTTGGCCTTGAGTATCTCGTGACCGCCATGACAATCGAAGCAGGTAGTCACGTTGGTATCGCCCTCGGCCAGACGTATGCCGTGAACACTCTCTTGGTACTTGGCATATTGATCGGTGGGCAGGTCGTACTGGCGCATCAGAGAGACGTCGGCGTGACAACTGGCGCACAGGGCAGGAATCTCGGTCTTGGCTGGAACACCGATGTAGCCGGCCTCGGGCGACATCGATTCGTTTATATCACTGGCTGAGGGATCACCGCCGTGGCAATCGGCGCAGGTCACGTCACGCTCACCATGGATGCTGCGCTGCCACCGATCCGTGATTTCGGCTTGCTCCCCCCCAAGCGTAGCGTGACAGTCAAGGCAGGTGTTAACGCCCTCCGCTCGGGGATAGACGATAGGCGTCGGGATAGGTTCGGTCGGCGGCGTCGGCGTGGCCGCGGCCGGAATCTCACTTGGCTGGTGACAGGCCTGGCAAATGTCGTTAGGGCGACCGATATGATCATCGGGAATCTGAGTCGCGCCACCAACCCCCTCCTCGTGACAGGCCAGGCAATGCTCACGTCCAATGAGCGGGTGTGGAATAGTCGGTGGGCCCTCCTCAGTGGGGGCCACAGGGGCTTCAGTCAAGAGGTGACATTCCAGGCAATTCTCACGTCCTTCCAGGGTGTGAGGGATGAGCAAGGGGCCGACCCCAGTTGCCGCCACCTCTGGCGTGGGCGACTCAACGGCCGTGACAGCTTCGCTGGTTGCTTCCGAAGTGGGCTCCTCGGTGGGCTCGGCTGGCTGGTGGCACGCTTGACACATCTCGTTGGTACGACCGGCATGATCTTCGGGAATCTGCGTGGCCCCGGCTGCCCCTGTTTCGTGACAGGCGAGACAGTTCTCGCGTCCCTCCAATGGATGAGGAATGGACGGGATATCTTGCGCGATAATCAAGGTCGGAACCAGCAACACGATGACCAGACCGGCAAGGACGAAGCCAAAACGGCGGATACTTGGCAGATTCATTACGTTCTCTCCTCCCATTGGCGGACTAGTACCCTTTCACGATGATTATGCCCGCATGTCCCTGTGAGGGGCACATTCCCTCCGGGGAATAAACCAAAGCTTGTGCCCGAGTGGCCTTAGCTAGCTTAGCAAAACCACCTTGATGGGGCATTAGCTTAGCCAGCCCCAGACAGTGAAGGCAACAATGCCGACAATGCAAATGACGCCAATTGCGATGGCAATCGGCCGCTTAGCTGCAGCGACGTAGGGGTTACGATCAAAAAAGGGCAACAGCAATAGCAGCGCGGCGCCGAGGATAGGGACCATAACTCCCACGATGCGTGGCACGATCTTAAGCCCCTGGTAAAGGAAGAGGAAATACCATTCAGGCTTGGTGTGTTCCGGCGTGCGCAATGGGTCAGCCGGTTCCTCCAGTCCAGCCGGGAAGAGCGAAGCCAACACGATGAGAGCGGCCAACATCACGTACCAGGCGATGACCTCGTCCAACACGTAATTGGGGAAGAAAGGCAGCAACTTCTTCTTTTCCTCGCGCGATCCTGGGGCGGGGACTGCCTCTCCCTCTGTTTCACCAGTTGGTTCCACCTTGTTGCGGGTAGGGTCAGCCAACCCCTGCTGGTGAACAAACGCCAGGTGGATGGCCAACAGCGCCAGCAAGGATGCTGGTAGCACCAATACGTGCACCCCAAAGAAACGGCTCAACGTGCGGGCAGTTACTTCAGGGCCGCTACGCAGAAAGACCAGCAGCTGCTCTCCGATCAGCGGCACTGCTCCAGCAATCTCGCTGCCCACCACGGTAGCCCAAAAGGCACGCTGGTCCCAGGGCAGCAGGTAACCGGTGAAGCCAAAGCCCAACGTGATAGCCAGCAGAAGGGCGCCTACCACCCAGGTCACCTCGCGCGGGACCTTGTATGCCGCCTGAAAGAAGATTCGTAGCAGATGGAGAATGCAAAACAGGATCATTAGGTTGGCGCCCCAGGCGTGGACGCTGCGGATGAGCCAGCCGAAGTTCACCTCGTTCATAATAAACAGGATGCTGTCGTACGCCCTGTCCGGGGAAGGCTGGTAGTAAAGCGAGAGCAAAATGCCGGTGATGGCCTGGACGATAAAGAAGAAAAGGGTGATCCCCCCCAGGTAGTAGGTCCGCGCCACACGGGGTATATCCACGTGTAGCAGGGCGTCCATCAGGGAGCCCAGTTGATAACGGTCATCGAACCAATCCCAGACGCGCCAGACAACTGATTTCTGAGTTTGCATCGTGTCTACCCTCCTGGTCGCGACACTAACCCTCACTTACATAAACGGCATCGCCTTCCACAGTCAGCGCAAGTTCCGGTAAGGGAGCAGGCTGTGGGCCAGAGATGATCGCACCGTTGACAGCGTTGAACCGCCCGTCGTGACAGGGGCACAGGATGAACTGGCGGGGCTCGTCCCATTCTACAATGCATCCCAGATGAGTACAGATCGCCGAGAAAGCTTTTAGCCCTCCCTGTGCTGTGTTGACGACGATAACCGGCTTGTCATTAACGGGAACCACCTTTCCCTGACCTACCGGGAAGTCGAGATTTGTGCCTATCTGCACCCGGCCGCTCCCTCCCGCCGATGCCCGCTTGGGAGGCCACAGATAGCCAATCACCGGCGTCAGGACTCCCCCCAGCGTAGCCACGACGGAGAATCCAAGCAAGTAGGTAATCAGTCGGCGACGTCCCAAGGTCGTACCTTGACCGATGGGGTCAGTTTCAGGTTGACGCTGCTCTTCCATAATCGATCCTCCCCACAATTCAGGCAACACAAACCTGCCGGCAATGCATTTTGCTGGTTATCCCTAATTTACCACATAATTCGCCGCTGGACAAGGGACGAGTGTCCTATTTTCAATGGGACACATTGGCGCGCATCTGAAATCGGTTTGGCGCATGCGTGCAGACGTCGTATAATTGGAGTATCGCTGATACGACTGAGCTCAAGATGAGTCCCTGGGAAGAATTCTTCGTCTTAAATCGAACCATTGTCCTGTTCGTCTACGGCCAGGTCTTTTTCGTGCTGGGGTTAGCCATCACCTGGCAGTCGAGGCGGCATAGCCGGCTCGACCTGGCCCGCAGTCTGGGCTGGTTGGGAGCTTTTGGCCTGGCGCACGGGTTACACGAGTGGGGCGACATCTTTATCCCCATCCAAGCCGAGTACCTCAGCCACGCCTGGACAGAGACCTTGCTGCTGCTTCAGGTGTGTTTGCTGGCCTTTTCCTTTGCCTGCCTATTCCAGTTCGGCGCCGAGGCCCTTTATCCACTCCACCCTCGTCTGCGCCTGATTCAAGTTCTGCCAGCCGGGCTGCTAATCCTTTGGACTATTTCTTTCTTATGGACCAGTCAGGTCCTCCGCTGGGATGCCACCCAGGTGGTAGTCTACGCCAACGTCTGGGCGCGCTACCTGTTGGGCTTTGCGGGGGCGCTGGTAGCTGCCTTGGGTCTCAGAGAGCAGACCCGCAAGCGAATTCAAGCTCAGGAATTCTCCCATATCGCACGCACATTCCAGGTCGCCAGTCTGGCCTTGGTCGCGTATGCCGTTTTTGCAGGCCTGTTTGTGCCGCCCGCGCCTTTCTTCCCGGCCAACCTCATCAACGCCGAGACGCTGGTCAACGTCTCAGGCATACCACCCCAGGTTTTGCGCTCGCTGGCAGGCCTGGTGCTGGTTATCTCGGTCGTGCGTGGACTCGAGATATTTGACGTAGAAGTGGACCGCCGCATCGAGGAGATGGAACAAGCTCAGATCTTACTCACGGAACGGGAACGGATCAGTCGCGAACTACACGACGGGGCTATCCAAACGGTATACACCGCCGGGCTGTTGGCCGAGTCGATCCGTAAAAAGATGGACGACGGCCCCCTGGCAACCCGCCTGGACCGCGTCATCTCAGCGCTGCATCACGCCATCGCCGACTTGCGACAGTTCGTGGCCGAATTAGAGCCTGATGCCCCTCGCGAGAGCCTGGAAAAGGGACTGCGTCGACTGACAGAAGACCCGCATCTCCAGTCGCTCATCGACGTGGAAGTCATCATCGCCTGTGATGATAACAGATCCTTTTCGCCAGCCCGAACTACCCACGTGCTGGCCATTGCCAATGAAGCACTCAGCAACGTCGTGCGTCACGCCCACGCGCGTCACGTATGGCTGACGGCCCAGCGCCACAACGGCCAATTGGAGGTGACGGTCGCTGACGACGGAGTCGGTCTCGCCGACGAGGAAAAGGCTGGATTTGGCCTGCGCAACATGCGCGACCGTGCGCGTTTGCTAGGAGGGACGCTGCACATCCAGCCCAGGTCACCACGCGGCACCCAGGTCGTGTTGCACGTCCCTTGGGATGATCCTCGATGAAGACACTTCGGATTCTACTGGTTGACGACCACGAAGTCGTGCGCCTGGGGCTGGCCACGCTGCTGGAGGACACCCCGGGCTTAAAGGTGGTGGCTGAAGCCGGATCAGCACAAGAGGCACTCCACGCCTGCCAGCGCCTGGATCCAGACCTGGTGATTCTCGACATCCGCCTGCCGGATCAGCCAGGCGTGGATGTCTGCCGCCAAATCGTCGAGCGCTGGCCCCACATCAAAGTCATCATGCTCACCTCCTATTCCGACGACGATCTCATCGCCGAGGCGATTTCGGCCGGGGCCGCTGGCTACGTGCTCAAACAGGTGGGTAATGAGGAGCTGCTGCGGGCCATTGAGGCCGTCCGCCGCGGCGAGGCACTGCTCGACCCACAGGTAACCCAGCGCGTCTTGCAGCGTATGCGCCAGACGGAACGCCAGCTCGATGCCGGTGCCTTCCGAAACCTGTCGGAACGAGAGCTTGAGGTGCTGTTCCTCGTGTCACAAGGCAAGAGCAACCGAGAGATTGCCGAGACATTGAGCTTAAGCGAGAAAACGGTGCGCAATCACGTGAGCAGTCTGCTCGAAAAGCTGGGTAAGAGTAATCGCATCGAGCTGGCCACGTACGCTGTCGAGCACCGCATTGCGATCCACGTCTCTTCTGAGGAATAAGTGCATATACATAGATCACTGGGATGGGATATCTTATCGCACCCAGTAAGCCGAGCCATAGAAGAAGACCGGACACAACGACGTGTCCGGTCTTCGTGTCTGATCCGAGTGTGGATCAGGGTTACCTGCTAGGGCCGGGTCATACCACTCACGTCGGCGCCCATATCCTCCAGACTGTCATACAAGGCCTGGAGTATGTACTTGCCATTGTGGGCATAAACGCCGGGGTCCTTGGTGGCGTATTGATAGTTGTAGGCAGCCCGCAGCAGGCGCGGCGTCCAGGTGCCGTACCTCTCCTCATCCTCGGTGAACCAGTAGGGATAACTGGCGGCATCGTAGACGATGCCGGTACCGACCGTCTCCGCGGCATACTCTTGCATCGCTTCGTACAGGGCCTCGCGCATGGTTTCAACCTCGCCCGCGATACCCTCGGTCGTGTCGCCGTCCCCATCCCAGTCGGTGGGGGCGATACGGATGGCTTCCAGATCTTCCTCGCTCTCCACACCCGTATGGCACGTGGCACACTCTTCCACCTTCACCTCAAGGGTGTGTGCACCGTGGCAATCGGTGCACATGGCGAAGCCGGGTACGTGCTCGTTCTGGCCAAGGTACTCCTTGTCCTCGAACTGGTACGCGCCGTTCGCCTCTGCGCCAAACAGGCTCGCGCCGGCTGCAAAGTAGTGGACGTTCAGGAACCCGAGCTCATCGGATACCTCGTCGTCGTCCAGTCCCTCGGTCGCCTCAACGACGTCGAGCCCGGACTGGCGTCCCTGGTGACACTGGAGACACAGATTGGCGTCGACACCCTCGCCGAAGCTTAGCACGGCTCCACTGGGGAACTCCACCTCATCCACAACATAGCGGGTGAACGTGGCCACGTCGTCGTGGCAGGTAGCGCACTGGAACCCGTTGGCCACCGGCTCCGAGACAGTGGCGCCGTCCTTCAGGAACGTAGGCAGGCCTCCAGCCGAGTGGCACTTGCTGCACGACGCCGGAACTTCGCCATCCTCATCCCAGTGCCGGAAGGCCTCCTCGGATCCGGCGAAGTGGCCGTGGTCGATGCGTTGCAAGCCTTCGACCAGACCCGCATCCAGATCTTCGATCGAGTCGTAGAGCAACTGGATGATGTACTTACCACCGTGGGCAAACTCGCCAGGGTCTTTGAGCGAGACCTGGTAGTTGTAAGCCGCCTTAAGCAGGCGTGGTGTCCAAGCGTTGAACCCGTTCTCACGGACGGCCTCGTCCTCATCCACCTCGCCGTTCTCATTGGTGTCGATGAAGAAGTAAGGGTAGCTGGCAGCGTCGTAGCCGATGGAAGTCCCAGCCACGTTGGCGGCGTAGTCTTGCATAGCCGCGTAGAGGATCTCCTGCAGGCCCTGGGTCTCGTAGAAAACGCCTTCCTCAAGGTCACCGTCACCGTCGTAATCGACCAGTGATCCGGCCATGCGCACGTCTTTCAGATCCTCACCGCTGGTCGCCCCTTCGTGGCACTCGGCACAACCTTCTAGCTGGAGCTCCAAGGTATGGGGGTTGTGGCACTCGATGCAGGTATCGTACGCAGCCACGTGGGCGAAGTTGGCATCGTAGGACTTGCCCTCATACTCGAAGCCACCCTTGGCCTGCGTGCCGTACTTGGTGGCGGCTGCGGCGTAGTAGTGGATGTTCAGGAATCCGAGATCCTCGCTGACGGTATCATCATCGGTGACGCCCGCCTCGCTGATGGCTTCGGTGACGCTGATGGCAGACTCGCGTCCCTGGTGGCATTCCATGCACCGCGACTCATCCCCCAGCCCGGTGATTTCGAGGCCTGAGGGCATGACCACGCTGTCCTTGGTGACGGTTACATCATTGTGGCAGGCAACACACTCAACCGTTGTGCCAACCGGCGGTGCTTCGTCCACCACACCAGCTTCAGATCCATCCGCCCCCAGGAAATCTATGTAGCCAGGCGTGCTGTGGCACTTGGCACAGGCCTCCGCCACCACGGCGGGATCATCCTCATCCCAGTGTCGGAAGGCCTCCGCCTCAGCGTCGTTATGACCTGAGCCCATCCACTCCTCCAGGAAGGGAACCTCTACCTCTTGTTCCGGCTCCTGGGCGGTGGCCATGCCGGCTTGATTGCTGAACTGGACGACAACCAGCCCCAGCGCCACGATTATACTCAGAAGCAGTATAATCCTTTTCATATTTGTTTCTCACCTCCCTAAGGTTAAGAAAACGAATGGTTGTCCCCAAGACGTCTGTGGCAGCATCTCGGGAACAAAAGCAAGCATTGTCTCTCTGCTATCAACCACCTCCTTTCACCCTTATGGCCGCTTGCAGTGGGGATCACCTCCTCATAAACCACCCCCCTTCATGGTGTGATTCCTGGGATTCTAAACGAGAACCGCCCAACTGCCCGGTCGCGTTACTCGTCACCCCCCGGCTCGTGACAGGCTTGACACATGACCGGGGTACGACCCTCGTGATCAACCGGGAAGGGTTTGACACCATCCAGGCCGTGGCAAATCAAGCAGTCGTCACGGTCTTCGAGGGTATGCGATATAGAGGCTGGGCCATCATTCTCAGCGTCTTCTTTCTCGTCAGCCTCTTCGGAATCCGATTCTACCTCACTGGCCTCTTCGCCCTCGGACTCAGCCGTAGCTGTTTCTGGTAACTCTGTGGTTGCCTGACCCTCAGCCAGGACGTGACAACTCAGGCAAAGGCCAACCTCACGCCCTTCGTGGTCGGCTGGCGAGGGCTCAACGCCTCCACCTGGCTGGTGGCAGCTCAGGCACAGATCCTCACGACCCGCGTGGTCAGCGGGCGTCGCTGGTGCCACGGAACCCGCGCCTTCTGCGGCGGATGTGTCACTCTCAGCTCCCGTAGAAGCAGCGGTCTCACCTTCCGCTACCGCCACCTCGTGGCACAGGAGACAGGTTGCGGTCGTCCGCCCCACGTGGTCGGCCGGATAAGGCTTGAAGCCATCCTCCCCATGGCAGACAAGACACTGATCACGCCGACCGTCCAGCGTATGAGGTATCGGAGACGCCGGTAGAGCCTCGACTTGGCCGCCTTCAGCCATGGTTGGCTGATGGCACTGGGTACAAAGTGGCTGCTCGTAGCTGCTGTGGTCGGCGGGGTAGGGGCGCACCGCATCGATAGCGTGACACACTGCGCAATCGGTGCGCGGTCCGCTTGGGTGTGGTACCGGTCGAGCTTCACCAGTCCCCGGCACCGGCGGTGGCTCCACCAGAGCCCGGATGGCTGGTGCATCCAATCCGACATACTTCCACTGAATGGCGTGACACGCGCTGTTGGAGCAAAAACTGGTATTGTCAGTGCCGCCAGGATTGCTGACGTCGTGGCAGCCAGCGCACGTCTCGTCAAATTCATATTGATGACGCGCCAGCCAGTTGGAGTCCAGGTGGGACTCAGGCTCACCCGGCTTGTCAATGCTCAGCACCGGCGCGGCCATACCCGCCTCGACGACCTCCGGAATCGAGTGGCAGATGTTACACTCCAAACGCACCGTTTCGCCCTCGGGCGACGTGTGCTTCCCGTCGTGACACCGGAAGCAACCGGGGAATTCACTGTGACCGGCGTTGCTGGGGTGCGTCTGCCAGCCAACGCCTAGGTTGGGGAACACGGTCACCGTGAAGATGCTCTTGATCTCTTCAACCGCGTCATTCACGGCATCTTGATTCTCAGCATAAAAATCGGGGAGATTCTCCTGGTACCAACCTTTGAGGTCCTCAATGGCCTGCAACCCCTCTTCCGTGCTTTCGTATTTCTCGCTGAGCACCACCGTGCCAAGCAGTTTGATGTGAGGTATGTTGGGATCAATCTGCCCTCGAGCCAGGGCATCGTCCATGGCATCAGAAGGTGAGCGGAAGAGATGTGAAATCCGCGTGTGACAGTCAATGCAGTCCATCCGATGCAATTCATCTTCAACCTGCTGTCCAAAGTCAGGCGGCAGGCCCGCCTCCACGTCAAAGTACTCCGTCATCTCCCCATCGGGGCCGATGGTTCGCACATAGGGGATCGTCTGCTTGAGAGGATCATCGGAGTGGAACCACACTTCGTTTTCGATGTGCCAGTGAATGCCTTGTCCCAAACCCTCGCGTTGGGTCCCACCCCCTGTTTTAACAATAAGATAAGTTCGCTCTTCGGTGTTAGCTGCGTCCTCGTCATAGCGTTTGACTTCGACAAAGGTGTCGGAAGAAAACTTATCGGGGTTATGACACCGCTCACAAGTGTCACGGGCAGGGCGCAGACTCTTAACGTAGATAGGCGGCTCGTAGGCTTGGGTGAGCGCGTTGACGACGTGACTGACCTCCCTGGCCTTACGTGGCACTGTGAGCAAGACTGTGTCTTGCCCCAGATGGCAGTCCACGCAAGCCACCCGCGCGTGAGGCGAGATTTGATACGCCGTGTACTCGGGCGGCATAGTATGACAGGTAGTGCCACAAAACGCCGAACTATTGGTATATTCCCACGTGGTGGCGCTGACTGTGACAGCCACCATGAGTAGGACAACCAGGACCACCAGTGCAACAATCCAGCGTAGTGGCCGTCGTAAGTTCGAGAACCATCCCCTAAATCTGCTCACTCTCTCACCCTACCTCCACATTGCCAAGCTGACGTGATCGCGGTTTAGGGTCTGTCCAGATTTTAGGCAGACCAGGGAGGAATTGGGGGAGCACCCCCACACCCCAGCCTGCGGCGCTGTGCCTCCAGAAATCTGGGACGCACCCCGCCGTTTACACCAGAAGGGAAAAGGTGTATCAAACAGCAAAAAGTCGCCCCGCACCGGCATCAAGTGCTTTGTCTCAAGCAGTGACCAGAACCCGAAGCGGTGTGACCCTAGGATTAGAAACCCATATGACCGCGGTATTTTTATGGGTAATTTTACCCATACACTATACCATCAATACACCACCGAAATAGTGATATTTGTCACGTCATAGCTATGACGAATGTCATATGGGAGAAAGGGATGTTCGGATGATCGCTATAGGTGGCCCAAGAAGTTCGAGGCGAGGTGGCGTGCATTATCAGGTGAGAAACCAAAGTCTGAAGATGGGAAGCAGCTATGGGGTCCCGGCCTCCTCAACCATCTGCCACATCGATCAGCGTTGTGCGTAAACCATCTCTTGGCGCTCCAGGCTCTCCCGTCGCACAGCTTCCAGTCCTCTATGGTGGGCATCCTGGAGAATCTGATCCACCCGCTGTACCAACTGGTCAGGTGTCACCACTTTCACCAGGTAGTCCACCACAGTCGGGCCACAGTCAAACGCGTTTTGCACTTCACATCGCTGGCCCCTGGCACTCAAGAACATAATCGGGATGTGAGGAGACTCCCGGCTGATCATACGCGCTGCATCGTAGCCACTCATCATCGGCATACGAACACCGAGGATCACTAGGTCAATTGGCTCGTCGCGCACGATTTGCACCGCCTGTGCGCCGTTGATTGCCTCGTACACCTGGTAGTCTTGCAGGCGCAACGTAAAGGCAAAGAGTTCCCGGCAGTCGCGATCGTATGCAGCATAAAGAACAGCGGTCATAATCTACACATCTCCTTTTCTACGCGCCAATAGGGCTTCGATCGGAAGTGTGTTCGCGATATGCTCTGGCCCTGCCCAACCGCGGCGAGCGGTGGCTACGCCAAAGAGTAGATTGTCAAAGTTTTCGGGGCGATGGGCGTCAGTGTTAATGACCAGTTGCACGCCCAGTTCAACGGCGCGTCGCACGTGGGCATCATCCAGATCCAATCGCTCCGGGGCAGCGTTAATCTCTATCATTGTACCCGTTTCGGCCGCAACGCGCAAGACTTGGTCTAGGTCCACGGCGCTCTCTTCACGCTGCGTGAGAAGACGCCCCGACGGATGCCCGATGGCGTGCACGTGTGGGTTACGCATAGCGTTTACCACGCGGGCTGTGATGGCGTCCCGATCCTGGCGCAGCCCGGAGTGGACCGAGGCCACGACGAAGTCCAGTTCGGCCAGCACCTGGTCCGGGAAATCCAGCGAACCATCGGCCTTGATTTCGACCTCAGTGCCCTGTAGCAATCGCAGCCTGCCCAGCTTGGCCTGCACCTCGTCGATCTCGGCACGCTGCGCTCGCAGCCGCCCCGGCGTGAGCCCGCCCGTCATCCCCAGGCTCTGGCTGTGATCGCTGATGGTCAGGTATTCATAGCCTCGTGCCTGGGCGGCAAGCGCCATTTCCTCTATGCTAGCCTCCCCATCGCTCCAGGTTGAGTGGCCGTGAACTTCACCTCGAATGTCGTGGATCGATACCAGTTGGGGCAACTCACCCGCCAGGGCTGCCTCTATCTCACCCCGATCCTCGCGCAGCTCCGGCTCGATGAAGGGCAGCCCCAAGGCCCCGTATACCTCTTCCTCCTCAGCACATAGAACCGGTGGGCCATCAAGAGGTGTTAGGCTATACTCGCTGAGGCTGAAGCCCCGCTTGAGGGCCAATTCACGCAATCTGACATTGTGAGCCTGACTGCCGGTGAAATATTGAAGCGCCGTACCCCACTGCTTTTCCTCCAGACAGCGCAAATCGGCCTCCAGCCCATTCAGCAGACGCACGCGGGTTTTCGTTTCCCCACTCAGCAGGACAGTTTCAACCTGGGGCAACTCCTGGAAGGCCGTCATTACCTCAGCAGGCGCCTCGGTGGCAGCCAGGATGTCCAGATCGCCAATGGTGGAGCGGAACCGGCGCAGGCTGCCAGCATGGGTAACGCGTCGTACCTGGGGCACGCCTGCCAAAGCCACCACCAGGTCGCGCGCCGCCGGAAACGCCAGACCCATGTGCACGCGGTCGGTTACGCGGCGGGCCAAGGCCTCGATACCGCTCAGGATCTTCGTCTCGGTTTTGGGTCCAAAGCCGGACAGGCTCCGCAACTGGCCCGCCTCAGCCGCCGCCTTCACTTCGACCACTGTGGTTAGACCCAATTCCTGCCACATGGCGCGCGCCTTCTTGGGACCGACGTCGGGGATTTCCAAAACGTCAACCAATGAGGGAGGCACCTCAGCCGTCAACTTGTCGTAGAAGGTCATGTGTCCCGTGCTGAGCAGTTCGCTGATCTTGTCGGCGATAGCCTGCCCGACGCCAGGGATGTCCTCGAGCTTGCCCTCCTTCCACACCTCGTTGATATCTCGCCCCAGGTCAGCGATACTCTCGGCCGCCTTACGATAAGCCAACACCCGATAGATGACCTCGCCTTTGATCTCTGACAAGTCGGCTATTTGATGAAACATCTCGGCTACTTGCCGATTGGTGTAACGCAGAGTCCCTGAACTTGGCATAGGCATCTTATCATAGACCGTGAAGGCGGACAACAGGATATCAGTCTTGGTTGTGGAGTCAACTCGCCAACAGCTGCTTCGTCCCCCACAGCAGTACATAGCGAGACACGCATGGCATCGGCCCAGCGCATAGGTCTGATTCCAAGCGCTCAAGTCCCCGCCAAAAGGCATCCTCGGGGATCAGGTGAAGCGCCGAAAAGGCCTTATCGCGGTATGCTTGGGCATCGGTAAGCTGATAGGGGAACTCCACCCGTTCCTCTACTACCCCAATGAATCCTACCAGCTCCATCACCTGCCTAAGCTCAGATATGTAGGGGTACCGATCCAGTTCAGGCCGAACTGTCTCGGGGAAGTAGACCGCCAAGGGCTGGCGCTGGCGGATAATCCACTCAGAGTCGGTGACAGTACACAACTTGCCACCAACTGCTAACACGCGATAGGCTTCTTGGAAATACGCCAGGTGATCCTCAACGTGATGGATCACGTCCACCGAAAACACCAGGTCAAAGTAGTTGGGTGGAAACTCCAAAGCTTCCGCCCGACCAACGCGGAAGTGAATCTCACCTGAGCGTTCCCTGGCTCTTGCCAGCATGCCTTCCGAGGGGTCAATCGCCCAGCCATCGACACCAGCTGCTCGGCGCAGGGCCAGAACGTAGTTGCCTGTACCGCACCCCACCTCAAGCACCTTGGAGCCACAGCCCACACCACTCGTCGCGCCAAGGCTTCTCAGCACCTCTGGATGAACCTGACGATGCCGAGCATATTCTGATGCGATTTTGTCGTAATCCGGCGCACTCACCAACCACTACCTCTGTAGGCGCTGTCCAGAAATTGGGTCCCCTACCGTACTAAAGACCCACATTCCCGGGTTCTTGAGCCCGATAACACCTGCGCTAGATGAATCAGCAGCACCACCTGGAAGAGCCGCCCCAGCAACACCAGGCGCACATCTTCGGCGGCTGCGCTATCCAGAGCAGGAGCCAGCACGCCATCAACCAGAGCAGCGCGTTCTTCAGATTGCATGTCGGGCCTTCCCGCAACCGACAGCCGCCACAGTTCGCTGCGCAAGAACCATACCGCTCTCATATGAATGGGTGGCATCTCACGACTCCACGCCTTTACGTACTGGCGCGAGGCGAGCACCATTAGCACTTCACTCAAAGCACCCAGTAGCATACGCTGCCTCAACGCCTCGCCTGCCTCAGCCAGATTCTCTAAGGCCACGGCCCCCACTGCGCCCATGTCCAGCAGTGAGGCAAGTTCGCTGTACTCGCGTGCGCTGTATTTGGCCTCCAGCTCGCTGAGATAGGCGTAGAACTCGGAGGCCACACCCAGAGCACACCGCGCAGCCTCCGCACATTCGGGATCAGCCTCAGCCGCCAACAGGCGCGTCTGCAATGCCAATAAGTCAGCTGGCGCTGGCTCGGTCAACAGCCGACCCAGCAGGTCCTGAAAGCTCACCTATTCCCTCCCCAAGAGTTACAACAGTGATCGGGCTTCGGCGGCTATTAGGCCAGAATCGACCAGCCGCCGTCCACCACAATGGTCTGCCCCACAATCATCGCCGCGTCGTCGGAACAGAGGAAAGCCACAACACGGGCCACGTCTTCAGGCGTCGTCACACGCCGGGCCGGCGTGCGCTCAGCCGCTTGGGTCAGAGTCTCCCTCACGTCAATCGGGAAGTATTGCAGTGCGTCGGTCGCGACTATACCGGGCGAGACAGCGTTCACCACAACGCCCTTGGGCGCTAGCTCCACCGCTAGGTAGCGGATGAGCGCCTCAATAGCCGCCTTGCTCACACCAATGACCCCATATTCGGAAAACACACGAGTGCTGCCGAAGCTGGTGATCCCGATAATACGCCCCCAACCCTGCGCTTCCATCAACGGGACTGCCTGCTGGGCGCAACGCAGAATCGAGCGGGCATTGATGTCCAATGTCCAATCCCAGTGCTTGTCCTCGACTTCAGTGATGGGTCGGACGACGCCGCTGGCTACGTTGCCTACCAGAATGTCACACTTGCCAAACTCTGCTCGCACGCGGTCAAACATTGCCTCGATGTGAGCGGCATTACCCACATTTGCCCTGACCGCGATAGCCTGCCGTCCTTGCGCCTCAATGCTGGCGACTACCTCCTCTGCCGCCGAACGCTTGCGCACATAGTTGACAACAATATCAGCACCCCGGGCCGCCAACTCCAGGGCAATGGAGCGCCCAATCCCCCGCGACGAGCCAGTGATAAGTGCCACCCGTCCAAGTAGGGGCTGGGTCGACGTATTTTCAGACATCCTGCCCCCTTACTTCCCCAAATACGCACGAGTCATAAATAGCAGGTTCGCGGGCCGCTCGGCTAGACGACGCATGAAATAAGGATACCACTGCGTCCCGTATGGCACGTATATGCGCAACCGGTAGCCGTCGGCGGCCAGCCGCTGTTGCCAATCCCGTCGGACCCCATGCAACATTTGGAATTCAAACCTATCTTTGTCGATTCGCCGCCTAGCCACTTCTCGCTCAGCACGCAGGATCAGAGCGTGGTCGTGAGTAGCCAGGGCAGGATAAAAGCCCTTTTGGATCGCCTGTTCGCTCAGCATCAGATCCATCAGCCGGGCGAAGCTAGCATCCACCTCTCCCTTCTCTTTCCAGGCGATGCTTGGGGACTCGTCGTATGCTCCTTTGCACAACCGGACACTGCTTCCACGCTCGATAAGCCCCTGCAAATCCTCCTCCGTGCGAAATAGATAGGCCTGCAGCGCAAGGCGCAAATTATCGTTCTCGTCCAGAAGACAGTGAAAAACATCAAGGGTGCTCTGAGTATACTCTGAGCCTTCGATATCAATCTCTACCATGTTCTCCACAGACCTGGCTGTCTCAAGCACAGACCGCATCAGGTCGCAACAAAAGTCTTCGCCAAAGTCCAGACCTACGTGGGTGAGCTTGACCGAGATGGTAGACTGTACGCCCTCGGCGGCGATACGCTGCAAAAGCTCCTGATACTCGCCAGCCGCGCGTTCCCCATCCTCCCGGTTAGCAACATTTTCGCCCAAGTGGTCGAGGGCAGCTAGTATGCCACGCGCGTTCAGATCTCGTACTACGGCGATGGCCTCGTCCAACGTTTCACCCGCAATAAAGCGCCGCGCAGTGCGCCGAGCTGGGCCAAAATGCGTCACGAAGCGACGCATCGCGTCGCTATGAGAAAGTGTAATGAACAAACGACGTAACATAGGTAGTCCTCCTGCATTGGAGTTGTCTAGAGGGGATCGTCAGCGACCCCCTGAACTAACCATCACCGATTGGCTCCAGGGGGCACCAGACTCAAGACTCCTGGAGTCGAGGCATCAAAACTGCAACACTGCAATGCGTTCGGAGAAATAATCCAGTGCCCAGGGAGCACCAGCCAATACGGGGTCAGGGCACCTGCGCCCATCAGCTAGCGCTGCCAGGTCCAGGGGATGTCCCGACAGGTAACGAAGATCACCCCCAGCCACCCGCAGCATAGGCAGGACACCAGCGACATCCCACAATGAAGGACGCCCTATCAAAGCCGCGACCGCCGTCCCGCGCGCCACGTAGCATATGTTGGCAGCCGTGCTGCCCAAAGCCCGCGTCTTGCCAACAAAATCAATACGATATTCGCGATGCGCTGCCGAGGTGACGGACAAAAACGACTCGTCATCGATGTGAGGGCTATCGTCGATACGCATAGACTGGCCGTTGAAGAGCGCATCGTACCCGTGACTGAGGTATAGCTCGTCCAGGAGCGGCACATAAAAGATACCGGCTATCGGCTTCCAATCCTCCAAGACTCCCACCGACACACCCCACACCGGCAGACCGGCGGCGTAGGCAGCTGTACCATCGATGGGGTCGATGGCCCACACTCGCCCACTGCGCCCGCTGCGCGTCCCTAGCTCTTCGCCTAGTAGACTATCGGCAGGGTAGGTCCGCACGAGCGCATCGCGCAAGAAGACTTCCACCTCGCGATCGGCCACGGTGACAACGGTGTTGTCCTCCTTGCGAGATGTCGTCACCTGACGAAAATGCCGGACCGCAATTTCGCCGGCTGTTCGAACGGTCTCCTCAAGCCACTCAAAATCTACATCGTAGATTAAGTCGTACTGTGGGGTGTTCACAGGGCAAGTCTACCACACAACTTCAGTTTTGTCACAACTCTTTCGCGAGATTCTGGCAGTTGCGTTATAATGAATTCTGTTTCTGACTTGGAAGGAATCGCTCCTGCTTAAGGACATCATAGGGAGACACAAACCTTTGACACCAGAAATCGCAATGGTGCTGGCTATTCTGGTCATCGCTATTGTGCTGTTTGCCAGCGAAAAGCTTCGAGTAGATGTCATCTCTATGATGGTGCTGCTCAGTCTTCTCCTGCTGGGGCTGGTTGACACCGAAGAGGCCTTTTCGGGATTTTCCAGCCCGGCGGTGATCACTGTCTGGGCCATCTATATCGTCAGTGCTGGTCTGTTTCGCACCGGTGTAGCTGATTTCATCGGCCAGCGCATCTTGAGTGTGGCTGGTAGCCGCGAGCCTCGCCTGATCGGGACCATCATGCTGACGGTGGGCAGCATGTCTGCCTTTATGAACAACATCGGGGCCACAGCCGTGCTCCTGCCGGCCGTTAGCAGCATCGCCCGCCGCACCAGGCTATCCATTTCCAAGCTACTCATCCCCCTTTCCTTTGGCTCTCTGCTGGGCGGCGTCACCACGCTTATTGGTACTCCCCCCAACCTTCTGGTCAGCAACGCCCTCTTGGCAGCAGGGCTGACGCCTTTTGGGTTGTTCGACTACACCCCAATGGGCCTGATTATCATGCTGAGCGGGATTCTCTATATGGTGACAATTGGCAGGCACTTGCTGCCGGAACGGCAAGCCACTGTCGATTTGACCGAAAGCTACCGGGTACGTGACTATCTGACAGAAGTGCGCGTGCTGCCCGAGTCGCCTCTGGTGGGCAAGACAGCTGCTGAAAGCCAATTCGGCCGGGACTATGACCTGACCATTGTAGGTCGTATCAGGGATCAGGATCGAATGGCAGACCCAGAAAAGCAGCAGAGTTGGCGCTTGGCCATGCGTCGAGACGACCGTGTTCAAGAGGGAGATGTGCTGATCGTGCGGGGCAGCCTCAACACCATCCTCAAGATCAAAAAGAGTCAAGGATTGGAGATTGTTCCAGACGTCGAACTGGGCGATGCCGAACTGACCACAGACGAAATTCTCATTGCAGAAGTGATCATTCCCACCCGCTCGGAGCTAGCTGGCAAGACTCTGAGAGAGCTTGCCTTCCGAGACAGGTACAACGTGACCGTACTCGCCTTGTGGCGTCACGGCGAGCCGCTGCGCAGCAAGTTGGCCAATCAGCCGCTGGAGTTTGCTGATGTCTTGTTGGTGCAGGGACGGCGCGATCGTATCAATCTGCTGCGCACCGATCCCAACTTCTTACTGCTGGAGCCAGTGGCCCTGGAGACACGTCGCACCCACAAGGCACCCGTAGCTCTGGTGGTCTTTGCGATCATGCTGGGATCGGTGATTCTTGGCTGGTTACACATCTCAGCCGCCGCTGTCCTGGCAGCAGTGCTGATGGTCCTCACCCGTTGCCTGACGATGGAGGAGGCTTACGAGTCAGTTGAGTGGAAATCAGTCTTCCTCATTGCGGGCATGTTGCCTATGGGAATTGCTATGGAGAAGACAGGCACCGCGCAGTTCCTGGCCGATCAGATCATCGCAGCCGTGGGAGGGCTGGGGCCTCAGATGATTATGATAGGCCTCTTTATACTGACCACAATAATAACAGAATTTATGTCAAATGCTGCCGCTGCCGTTCTGGTAGCACCGATCGCCATCAGCACTGCCGTAAGCTTGGGAGCCAACCCACACGCCTTCGTTATGGGAGTCGGCATCGCTGCCTCAAATTCGTTCCTGTTTCCCATCGGTCACCAAGCCAACGTGCTCGTGTTTGGCCCTGGCGGCTATAAGTTCTTCGACTTCACCAAGGTGGGCCTGCCCCTGACACTTCTGATCTGGCTGTTACTGATCCTTTTCTTGCCCATCTTCTGGCCCCTGTATTGATACAAGCGTGATCTCCGGTGGGCAGAGAAAGCGCACGCGCGGCGCGCCCAGCCCCTCCAGGCCCACTCCCCGACTGACGTACAGATGTGTGGCTTGTGACCGATAGTGTCCCATGTCGAATCGCTTGCCCAGTTTAGACGAAGTCAGTAATGCACCATAGAAAGGCAAACGCACCTGCCCGCCATGAGTATGACCGCACAAATACAGGTTCACATCAAAGTTCGGCGCAACCGGCATCAACTCCGGTGAATGGTAGAGCAGCACACGAAGGGCATCCGAGGGAGCCTGAGCAACAACTGCAGCCAGCCGAGCGGCATCCTGCTCTGGATCGTGACTACAATCCAAGCCTAACAGTGCTAACCGCCGAGGTTTGGACCCCGGGTTACGTTGTGAGCGCCCATTGCTCTGCCCCGATTTGGCAACGCCTCCTTGGGAACGGGCAACCTGCGCGGATGGTGCGCCGGAGGGAACAGGCAGCTCTATCGTCGCTACCTCGTCGCGCAGCAAGTGGATGGGCAGCCCGTCGAAGAGAGAGGCCGAACTACGATCCACCGGCGGACTGCCAAGCACGGCATATACCGGTTTCGCTGTGTCAGATGAGAGCGCAGCCAGCACCTGCCGGGCGTGGGCATGCGCAATCGGGTCATCTACGTACGACAAATTTAAGTAATCGCCGGTCAACAGGATAACATCGGGCGCTATCTCTCGCACCATACGCACTAGCCGTGCCTCACGCCGACTGAAACGCTCTACGTGCAGGTCGCTGATGTGAAGCAAGCGCAGCGGGGGCGCGTCTTGCCGCCACGAATCACCTGTTAGTGTCACATGTGAGAGGCTCAGCCTCTGGGGTTCAAGGAATGTGCCCCATACCAGTGCCAGCGATGCTCCCAAATTGACGATCACCACCCCCATCGCGGCTGGCGCTGGCCCCAACCATGCCGCCAGTGGGATTGCCAGCACCGCGGTCAGCAAACGCAGGAACTCCAGAGTGAAAAGTTGTGGCCCCACTGGGCCAAAGGAGAATCGCCAGCGTCTAAGCCCAACCAATACAAGCGCATCCGCCAGAGTGAACGCTGCCAGCACCACCGCCAGGAAGAGCACTCCTCTATTCCCGATAAGCAGCCACCAAAGGCCAGCAAAGCCCGCAATGGGCACGAGCGCCACACTGCCAATTAGCCAACCAGGCCAGCCAGTCGGGGCATTTGCCGCGACCAGTATCTTGTGAAGAAGGCGCTTCTCAAGATTAGCTGACGACATGGTTGGGCACGCAGGAGGCTGGACTTTTTCGCCGGACAGGTCTTCCGTTTGGGTTATGACGGAGTTGGACCAAGACAACACCTTCCAATTTGCAAGGAGTTTGAACTCTAAGATGCCTGTCTGTGCAGGACCATCAAGGTCACATCGTCCGAAGGAGGACTGTCACCCAGAAAGGACGCTACCGAATCGTCAATAGCCTTCAACACAGCTTGGGCTGAAGCGTGACTACTGGTCTGGATTGCCCTTCCCAAGCGCCCTTCACCGTAGATGCCATCTCGTGTGGAAAACGCTTCGGTAATCCCGTCAGTGTAGAAAACCACGTGATCGCCGGGTTCCAGGCAGATCAATCGCTCTTCCAGGTGAATTTCCTCCAACACGCCGAGCGCCATTCCCCCAGTGTCAAATCGCTCCAGTTCTCCTGTCCGAGACCGCCATAGCAAGGGTAGATTATGCCCGGCAACAGCATACGCTAATAGCCCCGTCTCTAACGACAAAACCGAGTAGACGGCGGTAACAAACATCCCATACTGGGCGTCGGGCAGTAGCAGATCGTTGACGCGCCTCAGCGCAGCCGCCGGAGATGCATCTTCCAGCGCTGCTGCTCGCACCAACGCGCGGGTGAGGGCCATGAACAGAGCGGCCGGCATCCCCTTGTCAGCTACATCGGCAATGACCAACCCCAATCGTCGGCCAGGCAACTCGAAAAAGTCGTAGAAGTCACCCGCCACCTGGCGTGCGGCCCGCCAGGTAACGGCCAATTCCCAACCAGACAGATGCGGTACTTGGTCGGGCATAAAAGTTCGCTGGATCTCGCGAGCAAGCTGCAATTCTCGTTCCAGTTGTTCGCGTTCGGCCATCTCTTTCTGGAGCAAATCGTTTTGGATGGCCAATGCCGCCTGTTGGGCAATGCCGGTAATAATCTCCAAGCGCCTCTCGCGTAGGCGGCCAGGCGGGGCAGATTCCTCCACCAACATCACGCCGAGCGCGTCGCCCCTTATGGAAAGGGGAAGGGCAAGCAGCGAACGTTCACGTTCTGCCCGTCGGACAGAACGTTGCTCCAAGCCGGAACGCAACCACTCCAGAAAATCGTCCGCGAAAGCAGAGGGAACCAGGTCATCCCAATCACATATGCTGTCGAGAATCATCAAGTTGTCACTCTCCCGGACAGCATCCAACAACGGGAACTCATCCGATTCATAGCGTCGTGCTAAAAGCGCTGCCTCTAGGCTATGCGATATTCCATACACTTGAGCAGGCCGAAAGCTGCCGTCTTCCTCCCTTAAGAAAATGATACACCATTCTACTCCAACCAGCATAGGGGCAATGCGGACAACTGCAGTCAGTATGTCGTCCAATTCGTTAAAACTTGCCACGGCTTGTGCGACCTGAAGCAAGGCCGCTGACACATAGGCCTCCTGCTGTTGCGATTCCAGAAGCCGGGCATTCTCAATTGCTGCTGCTGTCTGGTGGGCGATCCCCTGAAGCATTGCCAGGCGCTCTTCCTCAAACCCAGCCCAGTCGCCTCGATAGTCCACCAGCATCGCACCCAGTACTTCCCCTCGGGCTAGCAAAGGCAGTATTAAAAGCGATTCAAAGCCCAAAGCGGAGGCAATACCATCCGGCAGGCGAGGATCGTGCGCCGCATCTTGTATGACGATAGGCACTTTGATGATACGCAGGTGGTCCAATGCTAGCACATCGCCGGGACCAATGCACCAGTCGTCAAAGAAAGCCCTCTGCGGCGGAGAGAATCCGTAGGCGGCGGTCGGCTCAAAAGCCTCGGCCGCATCGTCCGGACTACCCCCCGCCTCTGAGGACAACAGCACCGCGCAGCGCTCCACACCTACCAACATGGGCAGCAGGCGTATTACAGCTTCGAGCACCTGGTCCAGGGTAGTCAACGACTGAGTGGTCTCGGCCACCTTGAGCAGCACTGTGGAAATCCACGCCTGCTCCTTGGCCGCCTCATAAAGGCGGGTGTTCTCGATAGCCACGGCAGCATAGCTGGCGAAGGCGGTTGCCATTGACTGTGATTCAGATCCGTAGCGACCCGGGGCGTGATGCACTAGGGTCAGCAATCCCAGCCGCTGGTCACCCACCCGCAGCGGCGCAGCAATTGCAGAATAATCAGCCGGGAATTCCAACGCAGCCCCCAACGGCTCGACCGGCGAATCCGGCTCACGGACGGTGGGCTGCGCAGCATCGAGCGCCTGGCTGATCCACAGAGTTGTTTCGGGCAGCAGATCGCTGACACGGGTTGCTTCATCGACGGCACAGCCGTGAACGGCGGCCAAGTGCATTTGTGGGCCAGGTGCTGACAAGTCACCATCCTGCAAGAGCCAGATGGCTGCTGCGTCACAGGGAAGCGTACGCTGCAATTCACCTAGGATAGCCTCGAGCACCTGGTCAAGAGCCAAATCAGCGGAGAGGAGGCCAGCAACCTCACGCAAACTGTCAGCCACCTGGCGTCGCCATTGCTCTGAATGGTATAAGTTGGCATTACGAATCGCGATGGCCACATTGTCTGCCAAAGCCTCCAATAGAAACCTATCTTCGTCACCAAAAGCGTCTCGGCGGTCACTCTGCACATCAAGCACGCCCAACACTTCGCCGCCAAAGATCAGTGGCACCGCCAACTCGGCACACGTATTATCTGGAGGCAACTCCGACGGGCGGTAGCGGGGATCGCAACTCACATCATTGGCCAGCACAGTCTCCCCGTGACGAGCGACCCACGGAATGATCCCCTCAGGATCGTCCAGACTATAGGTCAACTCCTCTGCTTGCAGTAACTGACCGCGGAGTCCGCTACCCGCCTGGTACATCACCTGGCGCCGACCAGGATGAACTGTGAAAAGGTGGACAAAGGAATAGCCAAACCGGCGCTGGATAAGGTCTACCACTTCTTCGAGCAACTTGGCTAAGTCAAGAATCGAGGCAACCGCACGGTTCACCTCGGCGACGGTCGAGAGTTGGTCAGCGCGACGCCGAAGGTCGCCGTAAAGACGCGCATCTTCTACAGCAATAGAGATGTTGTGGGCCAATGCGCGCAAGACAAGCATATCGGTCTCATCGAAATCGTTCGGCTGATCGCTTTGCACGTCGAGCACGCCCAAGACGCGGCTCTCGATCTTGAGCGGGAGCGCCACTTCGGAGCGGGTTTCGGGTAGTGCATCTTCATACCGATAGCGAGATTCACGGTTGACGTCGTTAGCCAGAATCTCCGTGCCGGTCTGAGCTACCTGGCCGATAATTCCTTCTCCTAGCTGGACTTGCAATACCGCTCTAGAGCGTCTCTCCCCCTCGGGTTCAAATCGTAAGGGGCCAGCACTGGCCTGGAAGCGCAGAGTCTCTCGGCTTGGCTCAACGGTAAAGAGAGCCACGTAGTAATACTCGAAGGTGTCAAGAATAAGATCGGCCACGCGGCGAAATAGTTCATCCAGGTCAAGGACGTTGGCCACCTGGCCACTGACCACACGCACCAGCGAGAGTTGTTGGACTCGCCAACGTTCAACTTCCAGCTGGAGAGTGGCCTGCAATGCGATGGCCGACTGGAGGGCCAAACCTCTTAGAATTTGGATCTCTGGCTCACTGAATGCAGGTCCTCCTGGCCGTTCGATCTGCAAGACACCCAGTAGAGCATCGTTCACCATCAAGGGAGCTGCTGCAGCCATCCCAGGAACTTCTGCCCCGGCCACATCGCCCAGAGAGACTCGGCGGGCGTCCAGGGCACTCTGCATCAATTCAGATGGAGGACGGGTTGGAAATGGGGGCAGATCCGCCAGGCCCGGCAGCCGATGAAATACTTCGGAGAGCCACACATCGGCTTGGCCTCTCAACAGACGAGCAGCCATGGCGACGATCAGCTCGTGCTGGGCACCTAACGTCGGCGCAGCCATCAACTGCTCACCCAATTTGAGGAGCTGCCGCCACTCAACCCCATCGGCAAGTTGCGGCTGATCAATCAAAGAGTCGTCTCCCTGCGTTTGACGATCGTCAAGACGTTGCCAGCATCGGACGTGAACTCAAAATGAACTTCGTCCATAAGTTTGCGTATCAAATAGAGGCCCAGTCCACCCTCTTCGCGATCTTCGAGACGGGCTTCAATGTCGGGATCAGGCACACTTGACGGATCAAAGGGACAGCCGTGGTCCCGAAGTGTCACTGTCAGTTCACCGTCATCGATCTGGCACATACATTCTATAGTGCCGCGCCCCTCGCCGCCGTAGGCGTGTTCGATGATGTTGGTACATGCTTCGTCCACCGCCATCTCGACAGCATAGACAGCCGTCGAACCCAGGCCAGCGACCGTGGCAGCATGAGTAACAAACTCGCTAATCTTGACTAGACTATCGAACTGTCCAGGAAATGTCCTCATCACAGTAGAGGAACTGAAGGATACGTCACCCATCAGCTATCGTCAACCATTCTTTAGTTTCGAAATCTCTTCCCGGAAGCGCACGCTGAGCCCGTCGAAGAAGTCGTTCGCCATGCTTGAGATCCTCTGCTTCGACGGGCTCAGATTAGCTGCGGGGAAGGCTCTGCAGAAGCCAGTAGCCCCCACACGGATTATGATAATGAAGAGGGTTGTGCCCATAAGGGCCGAACGTAGCTCATCGAAATCACTATGACGGGGCGCTGGGATAGATCTTCCAACCATCAAATCAGAAATTACCAACCGCCTCGGTCACATCATCGCAGATCTTAAACAGAGGTACGAAACCGGCCAGGTTCAAAGCCCCATGGACCCGCTCTGGCACGCCAGCCAGAACTACCTCGCCTCGATTCCACCGCTTACACGTCTTTTGCGTATGGATCATAACCCGCAAACCCGCACTGGAGATATAGTCCAGCTCGCTCATGTCAAACACAATCTTGAAACGCCCGGCTTCGTTGATGGCATCGAAGGCGCCCGCGAGCTGTGGCGCAGTATTACTATCGACACGACCAATTGCCTTAACCAAATCGCAGCGCTTGAATTGGCTGGTGGTGACCTGCAGCATAGACAGCCTCCTTATGTTGGGTTTTCCTTCCTGAACTCCCCAAAGATTACGGGCGGATTATATCACATCCTCTCTTATCAAACAAAGTACCCCATCACAGAGAAAGGTCACGTACGATAGAAATCGACCTTGACAGTCCTCTTCCTTGGGTGTAAAATCTCAACAATCTTGTTTGAGGAGTATTTATGAGAAAGCCATTTAACTACGGTGGACAGGCGGTCATCGAGGGGGTCATGATGCGTGGCGCCGAGAAAATGTGCGTCGCAGTGCGCGCTCCTGATGGTGAGATCGTCATCCACTGTGAACAGCTCAATCCCAAAATATATTCTAGCTTCATCGCCAAAGTTCCCTTTGTGCGGGGGCTGACAATGCTGTGGGACACATTGGGTCTCGGGATTCGTACTCTGATGTTCTCCGCCGACATAGCGATGGGCGAAGAAGAGGTGGAGTTCTCCGGCCCGATCGCATGGGGAACGATTGCCGTTTCTTTGGCTCTGGCCGTTGCTGTTTTCTTTGTAGGGCCGCTGTTGCTGCTAGGCTTCGTAGATGACTTGATTGCCTCGGATTTCGTCAGTAACCTGCTGGAGGGCGTCATCCGATTGGCTCTGTTTCTGGGCTACGTATGGGCCATCGGCTCTATCCCGGATATTCAGCGAGTCTTTGGCTATCACGGCGCAGAGCACAAAACCATCAACTCTTACGAAGCCGGTGACGAACTGACTGTAGAGTCCGTTGGACGTCGCAGCCTCGTCCACACGCGTTGCGGCACCGCATTCTTGTTGGTTGTGATGGTCATCTCCATTCTCGTCTTTTCCTTGTTGGGCCGCCCGCCCCTGCCATTGCGTATTGCGTCGCGCATCGTGCTTATCCCCGTAATCGCTGGCATCGCCTATGAATTCATCAAATTCAGTGCAGCCCACCAAGATCATTGGCTGATGCGACTCCTAGTCGCCCCAGGTCTCTGGCTTCAGAGTTTTACTACACGCCAGCCTGATGATACGATGCTCGAGGTGGCAATTGCCGCACTGCGACGCCTGCTGGTCGAAGAACACCTGATAGCTGCTGACGAGGCAGAGGCTGACACGGTGCCTGTCATGACCACATCCCCAGCCCCAGCTGAGGGGTGACCCTGTTCCTCGGCGGCTACCACTTCGGTCGCTTTGAATATCACAGGCCACCGAAATCTTCATTTCGCAGAGGGGTCACATATGGTATCCGCTTCCGACCAACGTAGAGCGGCACATCTCAACGAAGAGGGGCTGCTCCGTTATCGCCGCTGGGAAGTGGAAGAGGCGGTACGCACGTTTCGCCAGGCGGCAGAGTTGGAACCCGACCAGCCAGACTACCATCTGAACCTGGCCCGCGCCTT
>Ga0209536_100000901_pt1 | contig 48971 bp, 39 predicted proteins | sample DeeMarSeWOR28_12_FD_187461 | JGI IMG/M metagenome (GOLD analysis project Ga0209536, IMG submission 187461) | Marine sediment microbial communities from White Oak River estuary, North Carolina - WOR-2-8_12 (SPAdes) (version 2) | ecosystem: Environmental > Aquatic > Marine > Intertidal zone >...
AACCGCGCACTGCTTTGCATAGTTCGAGTAATTTCCGACTGTGTATTGCGTCAGCTAAGGTAACAAATTTTGGCTTGCCTAAAAGTGTGAACTTCGTGCCTGTATCGAATCTTAGCGGTTCCCTAAAAATTATTGCGTATTTCGTTTTCCAATAAACAAAAGATAGCCGCACATTAATTTTAGATATATAAACAAAATGTAAATTGTTGTTTATGAGAACATTTCGCGGGATGAGATGAAATTGGTCACGTTTTTTCTACAACCACTTGCTCCACAATTCTGCAACTCGGTTTATTAGGATGGCAAGCGCTAAAGATGGGCCATCAAGCTGCTATTAAAAATCTCCGTTTGTTCAATATTGGAAAGATGGGCTGCATCGGGGATCACCACCAGGTTCGAGCCCTGGATGCGTGAATGCATGGCTTCCGATGCCGCCACCGGCGTGCCCGGATCATCAGCCCCGACCATAATCAGGGTGGGGATTTGAATCGCCGAAAGCCGGTCCAGAAAATTAAGTCGACGGATCGCCTCGCTGCAACCGATATAACCGTCGACCGGCGTGGCTAAAATCTGCCGGCGGACCTGTTCAACCTCCGGAGGATTCTGTTTAAGATAATTCGGCGTAAACCAGCGCTCCAAGGTGGATTCGGCGACAGCCTGCATGCCCCCGTTTCTCGCGGCATCGATACGCTCCTGCCACACGGGCTGGGCTTCATCGGGAATTATCGATGCGGTGTCGGCCAATACCAGGCTTTCAAGCCGGCTGGAATGATTCAAGGCGATGCCCTGACCGATCATGCCGCCCATGGACAGGCCGACCCAGAGGACCCTGTCGATATCCAGACCATCCAAAAGACCGATGGCATCCTCAACCAGCTGTTCCAGTGTATAGGGTCCCCGGGGCGCACTGCTGTCCCCGTGTCCACGCGTATCAAACCGCAAAACCCGGAAATGGGCTTCCAGCAGTTCGAGCTGGGGGTCCCACATCATCATGCTGCAGGCCAGAGAATGGCTCAACACAACCAGCGGGGCGTCCTTTTTGCCCGATAATTCATAATTGATTTGAACACCATTGGTTTCGATTTTCATAACAACCTCCCGGAATTTCTATAATATTGAGACCCTGCCTATTCTGGCGAAGGCTTCTTTAAATAGAACGACAGCACCATCCCGGCTAAAGAGATGCCGCCGGCAACCACAAACGGCAGTGTAAACGAGCCACTGACATCTGCCAGATACCCGCCGAGTGCGGGCCCCAAAGCCTGTCCGATGCCGAAAAATAGCGTAATAAAACCCAGGCCCGCAGGCGCCAAACGCGGGCCCACAAAGTCACCGGCCGCAGCGGCCATAATTGTGGGGATGCTCCAGGCAGTCAGCCCGAAAAGAACCGCAGACAGATAAAAGCCGAATTTCACTTTTATCAGCGCATAGATAATGTAAGCAAGACCCAGCACAAGATATGCCAGCGCGGCCCCGCGGCTTCTTCCGAGCAAATCCGATATCTTCCCCCAGATCATCCCGCAAAATATGCTTAAGCCTCCCACCAGAGCCCACAATCCCCCGGCCCATTCCTGGCTGAAACCCATTTCTTTAACCAGATAAGCCGCAAAAAAAACCATGTAAATAATATAGGAAAGGCCATAGAAAAAATAGACAATACCCAGATACCAGACGGAGCCCTTTTTAACCACACCCTTTATGGTATCGGTCCACTTTGAAGCGGGCGCTTTTTCGGCATCCGCGAGACCCGGCTGGACAATATCACCCTGCTCCTCCCCGACCTGGCGGAGCCCCTTTTCCTCCGGGTTGCTGCGCACAAACTGATAAACAATACCGGATATCAAAAGCACGGCACCGCCCAGTATATACCACGAAAACCGCCATCCGCCGGCGCCAAAGGCGGACAATATGGGCGGAACCAAAAGCCCGGAGATCAGTGTGCCGATGCCGATTCCGGCGGATACAATTCCGGTTGCAAAGCCCCTTTTTTTCATTGTAAACCAGGCCGAACCCAGAGCCATGGCCGGGACATAAGATGCGCCGTTCCCCAACCCGGTCAGCAGGCGCAAAAAAAAGGCAAAACCAAATGATTGGGCCAGACCGGTTAAAATCATGGTGACACCCATCAGTACCAAGGCAGCCGTGATGACGATCCGCGTTCCAAAATGCGCCGCCATAAATCCGCCGATGATGGCCATGGTCAGATAACCGATGAAATTTCCGGTTCCCAGCAATCCCAGCTGGGTGTAGTTAAACTGGAGTCCGTCTTTCATGGCCGGCAGAATAATGGTATAAGACATGCGGCCGAATCCATGGGCGGCGATGGTCGTCAGCAGCCCCATAAAGATGACCACCCAGCCGTAATGCATTTTGCCTTCTTTCATATTCTCCTCCTCCATGCGATTGGAGCGCCTCAAATCATTCTTAAGGTCTGAAACCTTTTAGAAGTGGTTTCAAAAGCCCAGATCAGGTTCAAGGGCAAGGCGTCCCGCGAATTGAAAGCGGAGCGTACACGTTAGTACGTGAGCATTTCAATTTGCGGGACAACGCAGCCATTGAGCCTTAGACGGGGTTTTGAAATCACTTCTACACAATTTGGCCGATAATACACCGACTTTATGCCAGAATCCTACATCAAGTCAAAACAATTCAGAACCCAACTTTTTTTTGACAATTTGGCCTTTTTCATTTTATTCTTATATGGTTATCCTATGAAAAAGCCAAATTCCGATGACTCGGAATGCGGAAAGCTCATGGATCCGCCGATAGAATATCGCGACAGGCGGACAGCCGGGTTGCCATAGGGAATTGGGCAACCCGGTTTTTTTTGCAAAAATCTTTCGGGAGTATTCATTGAAGTTCAAAGGCAAAAAGCGCTTTTCAACTTTTTTGATGGCGACATTTGTCGTTCTGGTCACACTTTCGGTGGTTACGCTTCTGGCAACCATCTACCGCTATTTCGGCAAAAAGGTGGAATCAGAATTTTATGAGAAATTGCGGGCGCAAAAAGGCCAGGTGGAAATCATCCTAAAAAACAGAATTGCGCTGATTACCGGGAAATTAGAGAACCTTGGCACTGACAATGTCGTCCGGGTCACGGTAATGCTGGACGATAAATCAAAACTGGAAAACCGCATTACCCAATTTTATCCGCCAACAGACGGTGTTTATCATTTCGTCAAAAAAATCGGTGAAGCGTCCCTTGTACCGCCAAACTATCCCGGAATATCCGGACAGGCGGTTGATTTTGTTCTGACCGAATATCCAAACGGCGAGGTTCTGGAAGATGGGGAAAAAAAGCGCGTCCTGTGGTGGTTTTCAGCTCCGATTATGCAGGAAACCAGTCGCATGGGAACCGCATATGCGCTTTATGACATGGTTCAAGACACCAAACTCATCGAGACCATAAAAGAAACCGTCGACGCCGACATATCTGTCTCCAATGCCGACGGGGTGTTTTGTCTAATTTCCGGTGCAACGCTGCCGCTGGATGAAACAACCCGTAAAGCGCTTTTAACCGACCCCGGATTTCAACCGTCTGGACAGAATCGAATTTTAGCGCGGCTCAGCGGGATAAACAATTTCTACTTCCAATCATCTCTGGAAAGCCTTATCGCTGAAAAAAAGAAAGTCACCTTATGGATCGGGCTGTTTTCCGTTGTCATTCTGGCGGTTTCAACGCTGATGTCAATCTTTCTGGCCAAGAAAATAACGGGCCCCCTGAAAGAAATGACGGCTAAAGCGATCCAAATATCGGAAGGACAAAAAGAATTCCTTTTTGATAATGAGGGCCAGACCTATTGGGAATTTAACCAATTATCCCAGGCTTTCAATTATATGCTGACAAATCTCAAAGACGCCGAAGAACAGGCCCGCTACAAGGAGTTGTTGGAAAATGTAGATGATGCGGTTTATATTTTAGACCTGGACGGCAATATCCTTGAAGCCAACGAAGCTGCCTATTCGCAACTTGGCTACACGGCCGATGCGTTTTTCAAATTAAATCTCGGCACCATTATTCCTGAAAAAGATGCGCGCTTAATTATCGGCCGGCTCGGCAAGCACGCCCGGGGACAGGTTAGCCCCAAAGTAACTGTTGAAACCACGCATTACAAAAAGGATGGCAAAAGCATTCCCGTCGAAATCCATTCCAGGGTCATCGGTTACCGGGGAAAAAACGTGATTCTAAATGTCGCCCGGAATGTCAGCAAGCGCATCAAAGCGGAAAAAGCGCTGCGCGAGAGTGAAGAGCGATACCGGTCCGTGGTTGAAAACTCTCGCGATGGAATCATGATCATGAATGATGCCCTTCGAATTATCTATGCAAACGAAGTCCTGTCGCAAATATTGGGATATGCGCGCAATGAGATCCAGGGGAGTTTTTTAAAAAAGTACCTATCCCAGGATAGTTTTGAGTCCGTCGAAAACTTTTTTATTAACACCTTCAGAGGCGAAACAATTCCATCCGGCCTGGTTTGCAAGATTATCTGCAAAACAGGAGATGAACGCACCGTTAAAATAGGCGCAAACCGCTTTGAAGACTCGCGCGGCAAGGTAAAAGTTGTCAGCCAACTTTCTGATATTACGGATGAATTGAAGACAGAAAAAGAAAAAAAGAACCTTGAAGCCCAACTGATTCATGCCCAGAAGATGGAGGCCATTGGTACCCTGGCCGGAGGAATAGCACATGACTTTAACAATATTCTCATGGGCATCCAGGGGTATTTGTCCCTGATGCGCTTAAATCCGGAATCCGACAACCCGGATCAGAAATATATCCAGGGAATTGAAGAAAATGTCATGAGTGCCGCCAATCTGACCGAACAGCTCCTGGGATTCGCCCGCAAGGGAAAATATACCCCCCGAACGACCAATCTCAATGATGTTGTTGAAAAGAGTTCCCGCATGTTTACCCGCACCAAAAAAGAAATCAGCGTACATAAAAGATTAAATGAAGATATCCGGAACGTGGAGGTGGACCGGGGACAGATTGAGCAGGTTCTGATTAACCTTTACTTGAATGCATGGCATGCCATGCCGGACGGAGGAGACCTCTATATTCAAACGGAAAATGTGAGCCTCAGCGATGCGTATTGCAGCCCGTATGAAGCCAAAGGGGGTAGGTTTGTGAAATTATCCGTAACCGACAACGGGGTCGGTATGGATAAGGAAACCATGGAAAGAATTTTTGAGCCGTTCTTCACAACCAAAGAAGTTGGCCAGGGGACCGGTCTGGGATTGGCCTCCGCATACGGAATTATTAAAAACCATAACGGAATTATACGCGTCTACAGCGAAAAGGGTCATGGCGCCACATTTGTCATCTACCTGCCGGTAGCAGAAGACGAAGCCCTGGATGAGGCGCCTGAAAATTATATGCTGGTAAAGGGGAAGGAACGGATCCTTCTGGTAGATGATGAAGAAGGCCCCGTTCTGGTAGAAGAACTCATGCTCAAAGAATTGGGTTATACGGTGATAACGGCCAGGAGCGGAGAGGAAGCCATAGATCTTTACCGTTCGAACAGTGACGATCTTGACCTGGTTGCCCTGGATATGATTATGCCGGAAAAAAGCGGCAAAGCCACCTATGAAGAGCTCAAAAAAATTGATCCCAACCTTAAAGTACTTCTCGTGAGCGGCTACAGTTTAAACAAGCAGGTAGAGGAATTAATTGCAGAGGGCTGCAACGGGTTTATTCAAAAGCCATTCGACATCACCGAACTGTCCCAAAAACTAAGAGAAATCCTGGAGAATTGATTCGCCGATAGCCAAGTAACGTTAATCTTGATTGGTTTTACAGGGAATTAGGCCCTAATTGAGATCTAAAGAAATTGGACCAGGTTTAAATTTATGCGGGCCCTCTATTCCTGAATGTCCGACCAGGCGAGCGATCGTTTTTAACATTCCACCAAAAAGAAGATTATGAAAGGGAAGTAAAATATGCCAATAGAGTATTCCATAAAGCCCGGCGGGCCTGAATCGGGTGCCTATGCGCAATTCAGTGCTATCATCGATGCGAACGATTTGAAATTCCAGAATGGCTTCACCGGGTAATTTCATCTCTGCCAATAGTATTAAATAACGGGGCGGCTTAACATCTAATACGCGCCAGAAATCTAACGCATCACCGACGAATATATTTTCCGGGTGCCGACGACCACGGCGGAGCCCAACCCCGCCAACAATTTGATCCATCCATCCCCTTAATTGCCATAACCTATCACCATAATACCAACCGGTGTTGCCGCCGATCCGTCTGATCAAAGCCCAAACTTCTTCAGGAGTAGCGGATAGCTTCACTTTGAATCCGCCCTGAAGCAGGGTGCCACCGGAATAGGGTGCATCACCGATCTGCATCCATTCTGGTGGTTTCAACGCACCAGCATCAGTCCAACGGGTATCAACAATTTTTAACGAATCCTTCTGAATGGCTCGCCGGATCGCTTCACGACAGGTCATCATTTTTTGAGGAATAATCCGTGTGATGCGCTCATTTTTCACAAACACGGGAACTGGAGTACCTTCTAGCAAGGGTTCAGATATGCTAGCTGGAATGGGAAGGATCAACTTGGCAAGTCCAAAAGCAAATTTACGTCCAAATTTGTTGGAACGAAAGGGTGGATTTATAAATACCGGTTTACGAATACCGGCTTCTGCAGCATAGATATTGAAAAGCTGTCGATAGGTGATAACCTCAGGTCCCCCGATATCAAAAGTCTGATTTATCGTTTCCTCACATTCAAGTGCGCCTTCAAGGTAATTGAGGACATTGCGGATACAAATCGGTTGAATTTTGGTATCCATAATCTGATCGGGAACAATCATAAATGGCAGGCGTTCAGCCATATACCGAAGGATTTCAAAGGAAGCGCTGCCCGACCCAAGGATTTGTGCAGATTGGAAAATTGTGGTTGGGACTGAACCGGATTGTAGAATTCTCCCAACCTCATGTCGGCTCTTTAAGTGCTTGCTGGCACTTTCATTCTCTCCGCCTAAGCCGCCCAAATAGATCACTCTGCACAAGGTCGAGTCCTTTGCAGCTTTGATAAAATTCTGAGCCGCATGTCGATCTGCATCAGCAAAATCGCTTACCTCCGGCATCATTGAATGCACAAGATAATATGCTACCCGGCAATCCTGTAATGCTTTTTCAAGAGTTTCATAATGATGTAAATCGGCTTGAACAATTGTTAATTTCGGATGGTCAGCCCATGGACGCCCCCGCATTTTACTTATAGAGCGTGTTGTTGCTCGAACCTCATAGCCCGCTTGAAGTAATCGCAGGATAAGACGTCCACCAACATAACCTGTCCCACCGATAACAAGGATGGGCTGATTCTTGATGGCGTGATTCATAAGATATTAAATTAAAGGAAAGAACTTGTTTTTTGAATTCAAGTATCGCAGAAGTGGCGCAGTATGTCAATTATCGTGCTAATACAAGATGTTGCCGGCTTTGAAATTCCAACACAAATTGCAGTATCATTATTGGCGGTTGTCAAGTCAAGTAAAACCAAATTACAGCCACTTCGGCCAAAAGCGTCTATACAGTTCGTCAATGGTTGCTATCCAAGATTGAATTTTAAGAAATTTACATGGAAGGACCGAGGATGATTTCTATCCGCCGGTTCTGGTGGCGCCCTTCTTTGGTGTCGTTCGACGCTACCGGCCGATAGTAACTGTACCCGCGCGCCGAAAGCCTTTCGGGCTGCAGCTTGCCCTCTTTTTGAAGAAACCTTACCACGGCAGATGCCCGGGCGGTGGACAGCTCCCAGTTGCTCGGAAATCTTTCTCTTAAGGAAGGGCCCAAAGGCAAATTGTCGGTATGACCCTCAACCAGTAATTTTTGATCTTTGTGCGCTCTGATGGAATCGGCCACCACCAGCAATATTTTCTGGCCTTTTTCATTAATCTCGACACTGCCCGAATCAAAAAGAATTTTATCGATAAAGACGACTTTTAAGGTGTCTTCCATTTCCACGAGTGCAATTTCCTCAGCTTCGATTTCCTCTTTTAGACTTGTTGCAATTGTGTTTTTGGTGTCATCCAAAAGACGAATGACTTTATTCTGAAGTTTGATTACGGATTTCTTTTTTTGCAGATCGCTGTTCAGCTGATCGATGGTCTGAGAAAGCTGCTCAACCTTTTGGGAAAGCTTCAGATTGATGTTCTTAAGGTAGGTATTTTTTGATTGCTGATCTGCGAGTTTTTCGTTACAGCCCGTATTGGTTTGCTGCAATTTGATTAAGTCGGCCTCAAGCCCTTTAATCCTCTCTTGGGCCTCGTAAAGCTCAAGGCGCACAAGCTTTAATTCCTTATTCAGCACAGCGTTTTGATCTTGAACCTGCTGGTAGTGCACACAGGCCGTCAACAGAAGCCATGCCAAACTCGAAACCGCAATGAAACGCTTTTTGCCCATTGAATCATTTGTGTTAAAGGATTGTTTTTCTGATTTTTCGCGGGACTGCCAATATTCATTTATATCAAAATTTTGGTTGTTTTCATAATTTTATTTTTCTTGTTTGAAAAAAAGAATGGTAAGCTGAACGGTGTCACCTGGATTACATGGGGGCGCTGAAAGGTTGCGCGTATCCGGTAAGCTCAACATATCCCGTGCCCGATACGGAATTTTTGGCGGCCGAACCACTTGCCGACACGCTGCCCTCCCAGTAGGTCACGCCGGTGCTTGCCGATGTCTGCATTTCCTGGTCGGATAAATTTGCATCAACGTTTAATTGAATCGATAGTGGAAAAATGGTCAGCTGCCAGTGCGTCGGATACAAGGCCTTGGACCGGGGGCTTTTCCATTGATCCACAACATCAATTCTAAAATCGTCTTTTGTTAAATGCCGGGAGTTCCCGAAAGAGTCGATAAAGGTCCCGCTGGAGGCAGGACTCAAGCCGCCTTTCTCATTTCTGAACTGATACAGCATAATTTCAGTCCGATCCGAAAGCTGCAGGCTAAACCAATCCCAGCCGACAATGCCCGGCTCCAGGGGAGCGGTACTGAACTCATGGTCCATCCAGGTCAAACCCGCAACCTTCATGGTCTTCCCGCCCACCGTAAGCGCACCGTCTGATATCAGGCGCGTGACCGAATAATAGCAGCTTGCCCGCCGGGGCGTTGCGCCTTTGCGGCTGTAGCCGGCCTGCCCATGTAAGACCGGCTGTTTAACAGGCTTCAGCGCCAGCTGATAGGAAAATTCATCCGTAACGACTTTCAGAATGTGGGCATCCGTCCTAATTTGGGCGCGCCAATTATTGATAAAAATAGTCGTATCGCCGGCGGCTTCAGATGTACCTGCCAGTCCCAGGGCGCCCCGGGCAACCTGCTCGGCTTGAAAGTGTCTTTTTCCGGAAATATCGGAAACAGCTGCATGCCCGATATAAATCTGCTGAGTTCGCCAGGCCGATGCTGGTCGCGGCCATTTTTTTTCGGCACCGGAGGGACTGATCTGGCTTCGAAAAAACGTCAACTGGTATCCGAATCGAGCACCCGATTCAGTTTGCAGATTGCCGGTATAATACCACCACTCGGTACGATAGCCCGCATGGGGGCCATGATCCTCTGGAAAGGTCAAGTTACAGGGACCGGTAACCGATAAATAACCAGCCTCATCTTCGGCAATCACCTTAACAGCAGCACATGTGCTCATCAGGATCAGAAACAGAAACACAATAGTAACTTTTTTAGATGGATTCTTCATTTTTATAATTCGCTGGTTTAGCGGTCCACACAAAGGAAATCATGGCTCAAAGCTCACATCTGGATGCTCAAGGCTGAACCGAAAAAAGTTGATTTTGCTTTGGCCTTCAGCTTTGAGCTTCTCTTTTTTTTATTGAATTAATCTGCGTTAATCTGCGTAATCTGCGGATTGTTTTACTTAGAGCAGCAAATTATCAACGTCCCCTCAAAAGCGTCGCCGGCGGTTTCCGAAAAACCATTCTGACTGCCGGCAGCGCGGCGGCAAGGGCTGTTATGATTATCAGCGGAATCGAAATACTCAGCGATCCCCAATCCACGCCATATAAAAATGTCCATCCGAATGATTGGCGATTAACCACATATACCAGTAGATACGACAGGAGAAAGCCGCAGACAACGCCGGCCAGCTCCCCGATGACCACCAAAAAAGCGGCCTCCCAGAATATCATCGAACGAATCTGCCCGAAGCTCGCACCTACGGCAAACAGGGTGTTGAGCTGACGGGATCGTTCTAAAACCAGGACCGTCAGGGTCGTGGCAATACCCAAAGCGGCGATCAACAAAGCGATCACAAGCAAAACGGTTGTAATCGCAAATGTTTCGTCAAAAATCCGCAAAACAGCGCCCCGCAGCCGTTGACCGCTGAGCATATCCACTCTATCGCCCATTTTCTCAATGATATCGGCGCGAAGATTCGAGACGGCCGCTTCCAGGTCCTGGGTCCTTTCCCTGAAAAAAATCCGCATACCGCCCCAATGCGGCTCGTGATAACGGGTCTTAAAATGAGACAGGGAGTAAAAGACCACACCTCCCCGGGTCCGATAATCGCGGACAATGCCCAATATCGGAAGTTCGACAGCTGATTCGGCAACCTGCGCCCGAAATAAATCACCGATCGTTAACCCGGTGCGATTTGAAAAAACTTCAGAAACAATGACACCATCTCCGCGTTTTAGCTTGGGCTCGATTATTTCCGGATCGCCCTTTAGCCAGAAAAACGAGGCGTATTGCAGAAATCCGTTTATATCCAGCAGCTCGAACTCATACGGTAAATCTGCATACGTCAGAAAAAAGCGGCGGTTTGGGACGATATCAATCCGGTCTTTAAAAGATTGCAGCTCCTCAATAACTTCTTGAGCAATGGGATATCGAAATTGATTCATGTCTCCCATTTTGGTGGTCAAAAATAAATCTCCCCGGATGGTCTCGTAAGTCCAGAATTCGACGGTCTGGCGAAAGCTGTAAATCATAATCACCAGGGAGGTAAATAAGGCAACGGCAGTGATAAGGGCGCCGACCGACACGGCCGTCCGGGTCCCGCTGTCACGCACGTAGCGGCTGGCGAGGTATGCCGGTATCCCCGCCAGTTTGCGCAACTTGATCGACAAAAAGGCGCCGATCTGCTCCAGGGCCCAGGGCGCAAACAAGGCAAAGCCGACAAAGAGCAGTAAGATGGATAAATATCCCGGCAGCGCCATTTCCAGAACTGCCGGAAGCCGGGATAACGGCCATACCAGCATGATACAGATGAGCCCGCCCAAAGCCAGCTGCCTGGGTGATTTTCGGGGCCGCATCCCCAGCTGCGAAATCTCCAGCGCTTCTTTGGGGGAAACCTGCATGGCCTCACGTGCAGGCTGATAGGCGGCTAAAACGGAAATAAAGACTGTAACCCCGAAACTTAACAGGATTTCCCACCCGTCGAGTGTAAGCCTTTCCACCTGAACTCTGACAAAAAGGGTGGAAATTGTTTGACTGACGCCGTGCAGCAAATATTTGATTAAAAAATTGCCAATCGGGATGGCCACCAGCCAGCCGACGAGGCCGAACAAGGCACCTTCCGCCAGAAAAATAAAAAAGAGATGACGACCGGAAGCTCCGGTCGCCCTTAAAATAGCCAGTTCCGGGCGGCGGGAAGCCGCATTTAAAGCGACCAGGCTATAGACCAGAAACATGCCGACAAATAAGGATGCAAAGCTTAGAATGGATAGATTGAGCTGATAGGCCCTGATCATCCCCTGCCCGCTCTCGCGAGCGGTAGATGGCGGATTGAGCGTAATGCTTTCAGGCAGCATGTTGCCGATATCGTCCAGATCCCTGGCGGTCGCCAAGGGTTTTAACTTGATATCAATTCGATCCACTTTGCCGAAAAGCCCGGTGAATTCCTGAAAGGTTGCGATATCCGTTATCGCAATTCGGCCCCCTTCGGCCAGCGCAAGTCCTTCCCGCTCCAGCACCCCCACTACCTTAAATCTCGATCTTTGACGGATATGTTCGAGGAGGACAATATCACTTGAGGCGCTGTTGAATTCGGCGGCCAGAGATTCTCCCAAAATAAGGGTGTAGGGCTGCTTTAACAGGTCCAACCAGACGAGGGCCTCCTGATTGCGTTTTGGGCCGATCCGCCAGTTGCGAAGGGGCCGGTCCAGAATCGGATCAAATCCGATCAGCAGAAATGGCTTGGCGCCGTCTTGTGCAACTCGCGTATAGGTGGTCAGTACCGGTGAGGCAGTTTGAATTGCCGGATGATTTAACAGATTCGTGATAAGGTTTTCCGGAACGTAACCGCCGGGCCGGGTTAAGACATGATCGGCCCGGCCGGCTATCAAATCCATGCTCCTGGTAAATGAATCCAGAGAAGCGTTGACGGCAAGGCGCACGCTGGTAAAAACTGCCGCGCCCAGGGCGATCCCCAAAAGCACGGTCAGCGCGCGGCCGATATGTTTGCGCATGTCCCGCAGACTGAACCAGATAAAAAGTCGAAAGAAAAATGCGAAATTTCTCATGAATGGTTTGTGGTCATTCCGTCTTTAAGAAAAATTTTAACGGTGGCATGGGAATCGGCCAGAGAGCTGTGGGTTGCGATCATAATGGTGCGCCCCCATTTTTGATTAAGTTCTGCCAGTAGATCAATGACGATCTGTCCATTGCGGGAATCAAGATTTCCGGTGGGCTCATCGGCCAATACGACGGACGGATCATTAATAAGGGCTCTGGCAATGGCGGTGCGCTGCATCTCCCCGCCGGAGAGTTGGGCCGGGAGGTGGTTTAGACGCTTTTCAAGCCCAATCCAATTTAACAGGTCCGCGGCTTTGAGCCGGCTTTCCGCAATCGATTTGCCGGCCAAAAGCGCCGGCAGACAAACATTTTCGAGTACATTTAAGGTGGGCAGCAAATTAAAGGATTGAAAAATCATGCCGACAACCTGCCGGCGGAAGAAGGTCAGCTCGCTTTCGGAAGTTTTATTCAGATCGTGATTTGCAACCGTCAGATCTCCCCGGGTCGGTCTGTCCAGACCGGCCAATAATGACAACAGGGTGCTCTTGCCGGAACCGCTGTTGCCCTTGAGCACCACGAGTTCACCCGCCGCGATTTCAAGATCAATCTGGTTGATCCCGATGACATCACTGTCACCCAGTTGGTAAATACGGGTTAATCCTTTGGCCGAAATCACTGATGCAGATTGTTCAGAGTTCATTGTATTTTTATAGCTTACAAACTAGGGCTGCACCCCGTTTTGGAATATTGGAATGCTGGAATAATGGAATAATGGGCTTTGGGATCCTGGGATGGTGGGTTCGTTGTTTGTCGCCCTTCATACCCAGTATTCCAACATTCCAATATTCCATCATTCCATCTGGCTAAAAGAAAATATAACCTGAAGGGGACCATAATTTCAACAAAGTACTTAAATTTCCATATGTTAATTACTTTTTTAGATAACCTTTACGAACGGCATCATCGATAAGGGCTGTAACATAATCCCACAGGCGGTGGGAGCCGTCATCTACCGGCTGCATTCGGGCAATAACCTGGTTCTGCTTGATACCATGCTTTTGCCAGGTTTGCCCTCGGGTAAAATAATTGTGCAACAACGGCTGCAGCCGATCCAGGGCATTGGCAAACCGGGATTCCGGCGTATCCCGGGCTTCGTATTCATCCCACAAAGACCGGAACAAAGCAGCCTGATCCGATGGCAGAATGCTGAAAATCCGATCCGCCGCCTTCATTTCGCGCGCTTGTTGATCCTGACCGCCAATTTCATCATAACAGTAGGTATCACCGGCATCGATTTCGACAAGATCGTGGGTCAACAGCAGTTTTATCACATGGAAAAGATCCAGATTATCCTCATCAGCATACTCGGATAAGACCAGAAGGATTAAGGCGATATGCCAGGAGTGTTCGGCCGAATTTTCCTGCCGGGAACGATCCAGCAGCGTTGTTCGCCGCAAAATCTTTTTGAGTTTATCAACCTCCAGGATGAATTCGATCTGGCTTCTAAAGCGCTCGCGATCAAAAGCACGCCCGTATCTGGTTTTCGTTTCCACATCACTTTTGGTCTCGTCTTTTTTCTTTAGCATCAGCTAACTCCTTAACGCCTCACCCTTGGTCCGGTTCATTATTATTTAGTTCTGGTTACTGTATCCCCAAACGGCATATACCGGATCTGAAAACGGAATCTGGGAATAATATGCATCATCTTGCGGCCGGGGTAATCCCCGTATGGAATAGGTTTGCAGCGCTTTATATTTACCGGATTTTAAAAAGAATTCAAGTACAAGTCCCATACGTTCAAATTCATGCAGCTCCGACCAGATTTTGATCACTTTCGGCGGAAACCAGCGATTGGAGAAAGTCACCAAAAAAATGCCGCCGGGTTTCAATATCCGGGAGATCTCTTCAAATACTTCAAAGGGATGGATTAAATATTCAACCGAGACGGTGCAGATGACCGCATCAAAGGCGTTATCATTAAATGGCAATCGCCGGCTGGCGTTCAGATCATGAACAACATATTCGGTCAGCCGGCTGTTGGCTTCCAGCTCTCTTTGATTCATTCCAAGGCCGGTGAGGGATTTTAGTGCCAGATCTTCCGGGAGGTGGGAAACCCAGCTGCTCATTAAATCCAGAACGTCGCTCTGGGGCCGAATCCGTTCACCGTAAAGGCGGCGGATAATACCTATAGCGGTTTCATCAATGTGTTTGACCATTCGGGGTTGCGCATAAAATAAAGTGTCTTCGTTTTCATCGGTTCTTTGGAATGGTTGGTCGGCAAAAAAATTTGTCGGGCTTCCGTTTACCCGGGCTTGCATCCCCGGTCCGCTAAGGACAGTCTCAGCCCAGTCGACGCTGGTGCCGCCGCGTTCCTCAAATTTCTCGCGCACATCCCTGATAATTGCTTTAAATTGGACAGGTTTTTCAGCTAATGGATGATTCACATCAGCCCTGATCCGGTCATCGCTGGTAGATATACAGCGAAAAGGGGTCCTATTGTTTGGGAAGACACCCGATACATTCCTGAGAATCCCCAGGGGATAAAATCGACCGAATCGCAGTACAATCGGATCCGCTTGCGGGGATAGGGCTGAGATCTGCCGCTGATGGACCTCATAAATGCTGCGATTATCTCTGGCCGCAACCCAGGTGGCGGGTGGAACATCCAAAACCACCTGATCCCCGGCCTGTTTACCCTGGATTTCTTCAAGCAGCTTCGGGGGCAAGATATCCCGCCATAAATTGATTCGATGTCCGTAATAACAGTCGGTGTGCCGGATGCCGTTGTGCCGGTAAGATACGTTAAATTCCATACTGGCCAGGAAATCCTCGGATATTTTTCTCATCATCTTTTCCTCGTCGATATTTGTGAAATAAAGCCGGTTAAGGCAAATTGGTTATTAAAAAATAATGATTAATCCGCGAAGTGCAATTCGGAGACACGCAAAAGGGCCAATTAACGTGAAGCGTAGATGAAGAGAAAGGCAATCCGGCCAGAAGATGGCGGCTGCAGCGTCTAAAGTCGGTTTAAATCTTTTTTGTATGATGCCGCCTGTTTTAAAATTTGCTTGCGCTCTTGCGGGTCTTTACGGTTCCAGGTGCGGTACATCATGCTGATGCGGGGATTGTTTTGAAGTTTTGGCTGATGGCGCTTAAAGAAATCCCAGAACAGGCAGTTAAACGGGCAGGCAGACTCTCCGTGAGGTTTCTGGCGATCGTATGTACACCGGGTACAGTAATCACTCATTTTGTTGATGTAGTTGGCTGAAGACACATAGGGTTTGGTGGCGACCAGGCCCCCGTCCGCCCACTGGCTCATCGCCCGGGTATTGGGCAGCTCAACCCATTGGATGGCATCGATGTAAACTCCCAGGTACCATTGGTCGACTTGATCGGGATGCACTCCGGCCAGCAAGGCAAAATTCCCCGTAACCATCAGGCGCTGGATGTGATGGGCATAGGCATGTTTAAGCGATTGGTCTAACGCGGCTTGCACACATTGCATCTTTGTCTCGGCCGTCCAATAATAGTCGGGCAATGCGGCCCGGTGGTTAAAAAAATTCATGCATTCCAGGTTCGGCATCAGGGACCAGTAGATGCCGCGCATATATTCACGCCAGCCCAGAATCTGGCGCACAAAGCCTTCAATCTGTTGAATTTTGATGGTATGCTTTTGCTTTTCCCAGGTTCGGATGGCCGCCTTGATGACTTCCAGCGGGTGAAGCATTTTGGTGTTGAGCGCAAACGAAATGCGTGCGTGGAATAGCGACCAGCTTTCGGCGGTCATGGCATCCTGATAGGTGCCGAAGGCTTTGAGCCCATTGTTGAGAAAAGCGTTTAAAAGAGATCGCGATTGAGATCGTGTGACCGGCCAGATCAAATTTCCGGGGTCGATGTCGCCCATGGTCTTCACGCCGGCTTTTTGAATCATGCGGTGAAGATCCCGGACGTCATTACGGAAAATTTTGGGCTTTGGAATCGGAATCCGCCCGTCATAGCGCCGGCGATTTTCAACATCAAAATTCCAGCGACCGCCCAGCGGCTTGTCACCGTCCATCAGAATGTCATACTTTCTGCGCATCCGGCGATAGAAGGATTCCATCAGATAGCGTTTTTTCCCGGCAAAAAAATCCTTCAAATCCTGTCGCCGGCTGAGAAAATGTTCGGTGTCAACCGCCTTCCAGGATACCGATAGCGTTTCGGCCATCTTGCGGAGTTCAATATCCAGACGATATTCGTCGGGCAGCAAATATTCAAAGCGCGCAAAGCGCTTTTCTTTGAGCAGCTGTTTGATATTGCCTTCGATGGCTTGTTGATTATTGCTATCATCCAGCCGCAGATAGATGACGGCGTGCCCTTTTTCTCTCAGTTTTTCTGCAAACGCCCGCATGGCGGCGAAAAACGCCACCACTTTTTGAACATGATGTTTAACGTAGTCCGTTTCCTGCCGGATCTCCATCAATGCATAGGTTACCTTCGGATCCGGCTTTTGAAACCAGCTGTGCTTTTCATTTAATTGGTCACCGAGTATCAGCCGCAATATTGTATCTGTGGCCATTTAGGATGCCTTTAATCGGGACGCTTTTTCCAGCGCATTCACCTTTCTTACGTAGGCCTGGATATCGCATTTTCGTTCGAGTCCGGAGGCGGCCATATAGCGTATCTTGCCGAAAATTGGCCGCTCGGACCAGGCGCGGTCGTGCACCCCGAAGATCCAGGCCACACCGGTGTATGAATTGGCGTCGCGGCCGTCGAGAAAATATTTGTTATTGATCGCCAGGGTGGTTTTAAATGCCTGCCCGGGTGTTTTGGACCATTCCAGAATCTTTTTGCCCCAGTACATGCGCATGTAATTGTGCATAAATCCCGTAAACTTCATTTCCCGCATGGCGGCATTCCAGTATTGATCGTGGGTCCGGCAATTTTCAAGCTGCCGGCGGGTATAGCGGTATTCACGCCTGTCTTTTTCATGCTCGGCCAGCGTTTTTTGCGCCCAGGCCGGCAGGCAGGTATAGGAATCATAGTCGGCTGTGTAATACACAAAATTCATGGCCAGCTCGCGCCGCACGATCAATTCCTCCAGATAGGCCTCCCGGGCTTCATTGAAACGCCTGTCAGTTTTAAGAATCTGCAAAGCCAGATACAGCGGGGAAATTTGCCCGAAGTGCAAATATTTGCTCATGTGGGAGACGTCATCGGTCTGGGGCTGGTTGCTGTTTTCGGCATAGCGCTCAAACCGATTGTTTAAAAAATCTTTAAATAATGTTTTGGCCTTTGAGGTGCCGCCCGTGAAGAAGTCCGACACCGGCAAAACGCTTTGATCCAGGGACATCTTTTTGGCAACGGCATCAATGTCACTTAGATCAAGCCCGCTCAATCGCATTTTCAGAGAAGGTTTTTTTATTTTGGTCGGCTTAAATTCAATGAGGTAATCTTGGAGGCATTTTTTAATTTTAGGACGAATGGTGCGGGCCGCATACTCGGCTTTATTGGATACCACTTCAAGCGGTACGACCACATCGCTTTCGATCTGGACTACCCGGCAGACGGCGTTTTGGGCGACTTTTTTGCGCCACTGCCTCTGATGCCTGAGGTAACCGCGGTCGCATACGATCAGGGAGGCCTTTTTACCAGCAGAGAGGGCCACATCAACGGGGTTGCCTTTTTGAACCACCATTTTGATGCCGCGCTTGGCAAGCGCAACCTGCGTCTCCTGAAGCCCCTCCAGCATGAAAGTGTAATGGCGCAAATTGGCTTCAGGATAGTTATCCGTTAGCCCGAAAACAACCACAACACCCTGGCCCATTTTATTGGCCTGTTGAACGGCATATTCCAGGGCATGGTTGTATTCGGCCCGCTGGGACTGCTGCATCCAATAGAGCACAAAAGCGCCCTGGCGGCGCTCAAGATCGTTGAGGATTTGGACGCGCGAATCGTGAATGTATTGAGGTTTCATAGCGTTGGCGCTGATCGACCTTATTAATTGGAAGTGGTTTCAAAACCTCAGATTGTGATCGAGGGCCCCGCTTGAAAGAGGGACCTCGCATCTGTTTATTATAAATAATTTATGGTGCTCAGCAAGGCGCGGAATCAAGTGGCTCAAACTTCAATCGGTTTGTTGAACTCCTTAGTATTCATATAAATAGATGTGAAATCCCGCCTATACCGGCGTGGGCAACGCAGCAATCGGACACTGGATGGGGTTTTGATACCACTTCTATTTATTTGATGCCGCGTCTACTTTCTTCTGCAAATTCAGCCAGTCGTTAAGCTCCAGCAGCGTTTTCGATAGATGAAAGCGGCCGTCGGCAAACACGCCGTAATCGCCCCCGCCTCCCATGGCGGAAGCAAAACGGATCGTATTGGCGTAAAACAGCCAGACCTCGGCCCACTTCCTTTCGATGGCCTCATCATAAGGGCTGTCCTTGGGATCGGCGAAGCCTTGCTGCCAGATTTCTTCCATGATCTGAGTGGCCGTGCGGGTCTTGGCATTTGTTTCCCGGATGGTATTTTCAAAGCGTTGCCAGTGGCCATTAATCCAGGAGGCATCGTGGCAAGTGCGACAGGCGGCCTGCATGGAATGCCTGCGGGTGTTTTGTTCTTTTTCATCGATTAGAAATTTTGTGGCCAGACCGCCCGCAAAATCGGTCGGCAGCGGCAATCCGTCTTTGTTGCGGATGATGCTGGTGTCCGGATTTTGCGGATGCGGATGGGCATAGATTAATCCCAGTATGCGCCAGGGCAGCCGATTGTTCATCTGATGGGTTCTTTCAACCACCACTTCCGCATCGGTGTTGATCAGCAGGCTGACATGGCAGGTGGCACAGGTAGGCGCCGTAAAATCTTTGCCTATGGTCCAGGGCACGGCTTTGAAATTCCAGCCGGCTTGTTTGGTCGCAAAGATATTGCCGTGTTTACTGGCGTCATACACCTTAAAGGCCGGGACATCGGGCCCCACGTGACATTCCTTGCAGGTGTAAGGTTTGCGTGCCATTTCGATCGAAAACGCGTGCCGGGTATGGCAGGCAGAGCAGGCGCCCATGCTGCCATCCAGATTAATGCGCCCCACGCCCTGATTGGGCCAGCCTTTAATGATCGGAATTGACAGTTCGCCGGCGGCTTCGGTGTCACGGGTTTCATAGCCGCTGAGCTCGAGTTTGGTACCGTGGCAATAATAGCAGGCTTCGGCTCTGGTGGCATCGTTGGCCGGCGCGGATTTTAACTCACCGTTTTGGTATTTTGTTGCTGCCAGAATGGTGTGCTCAAACTTTTGATGTTGCTTATTATTGGCTAAATTGCCATAGGCGTGGGCCATAATATTTTGGGAATATTGTTTTCGTTCGGTCACATGACACGTCTGGCAATCATCGGGGCTGACCACCACGTGAATGTCTTCGCCGTTGTGCTCAAACGTATCCGCATGCGCTTCGGGTCGCAGCATGTGGCACTCGGCGCATCCCACCACAACGGTTAGCAGGTTTTCAGGAACATTGGTGCTCGATACCTTACGGGCGATACCTTCGACTGCCATGGCTTGCTTAGGGGTCATTTTGGCGTGGCGGCTGTTTTGCCAGTCATTAACAATTCCGGGGTGGACCGAGGAGTGGCAATCAATACACTCAGCTGTCAAATCACTAATGGGGACTTCTGCGGAAATTCCCGCACCTGCGCAAACAAGACCAATGAAAATCCAAGTGAACAGGGCTGTAATTTTCATAGGAACTCCTTTAATAAATTTTCAGAGACTGCATTACCGCTGTTTGATGGTTTAAATATTACCGCAATCTGTCAGATGCTTCTGCAGATCACATTTCAGGCGCCAGGGGGAAAATCACGTTTCTTTTAGCGCATTGGTTTTAATTGCACAATTAAAAATTTGAGCCCCAAGCTTATCGGGTTTTCCAAACCGGGTGCTTTGCACCCGGTTCCACCCGCAACGTTGGGGCACTTCGCGCCCCTGTCTTTTACCGCCCAGGGCGGTAAAATCCAAGCCACCCGCTTTGCGGGTGGTCGCTGACTCCGGCAGGATGCAAATATCGCATTTATTTGCGAATCCAGCAAGCTTTATGGAGGTATCCCTTTCAGGGGATATTGCGCGGCAGGGCACAGCTGGTGTGAAGTTTGGGGGTAAAACGTTCGGGTCCGGATACAATCGGTTTGCCGATGGATCTGGCAATGGATTTGAGCATACCGAAAAAAATCCATTGATGAAACGGATACAATCCATACCAGTACAGAATTCCCGCCAGGCCCCGCGGCAAAAACCGCGAAAGCATCTGCAATTCCACCTGCCCGGCTCCGGAGGGGGTAATTTGAAAATCGAGTAACGCCTCACCGGGCGTTTTCATCTCGGCAACGAGCACCAGTCGATGGGGCGCTTTGATAGTTGCCACCCTCCAGAAATCCAGGGCATCCCCAACGCCGATTTCAGACGGATGCCGGCGGCCTCTTCTAAGACCTACACCTCCGACGGCACGATCCAGGATGCCTCTAAGCCTCCAGAGTAAATTCCCGAAATACCAGCCGGTTTGCCCGCCGATTTTACTGATTGGCGCCCAGACTTCGTCAGCTGTTGCCCTTATACGGGCGCGATAACCGCAGTTCATGATGGTACCGCCGGCCCACTCGGCATCCCCGCAGTGCGCCCATTCCGGTGTAAATAACTGGCCGGCATCCGCCCAGCAGGTGTCCACCCGCGCCTGCTTTAAGCGATCCAGCGCCAGATGAATGGCTTCACGGCAGCTCAGAAGTTTCTGGGGGATGATGGCCTGAATCCGGTCTTCCTTGCAAACGGCTGCACTGGTCAGGCCTTCGGTCAACGGCAGGGCAATTGAAGCCGGCACCGGGCTGATCAAATGAATCCAGTAGGCGCTTAAGGTTGGCGTAAGCACCGGTACCGGAATGACCCAGCGTTTTGGCAGATGGGCTTCTTCGGCGTAAATATCCAGGAGCCTGCGGTAGGTCAGTACATCCGGGCCGCCAATATCGAATGCTTTACCGATGGTTTCATCGTGCTCAAGGCATCCGACCAGGTAATTGAGGACGTTGCGAATGGCAATCGGTTGATTGGGTGAGAACACCCAGCGGGGGGTCGTCATCACCGGTAGGTGTTCGACCAGATAACGCAATATCTCAAAGGAAGCGCTGCCGGAGCCCAGAATCATGGGGGCGCGCAAATCAGTCGTGGGCACCGGTCCGGATTGAAGGATGTTGGCAACCTCAAGGCGGGATTGCAGGTGTCTGCTCAATGGGGCATCGCGTGCTTCCGCCAGGCCACCCAGATAAATAATCCGCTCCAGGCCTGCCGAGGCAGCGGCATCCACCATGTTGCGGGCAGCCTGTCGATCAGCTTCAACGTACTTTTCTTTCTGGGCAATCATGGAATGCACCAGATAATACCCTGCCCGGCAACCCCGGCAGGCTGCTTCTAAAGACCCCCGATCGAGGACATCGCCTTGAACCAGTTCAATCTTTTCGAGCCGGGCCCAGGGACGGCAGCCGAGTTTATCCAGCGAGCGGCCCATGGCCCGCACCCGATATCCGGCTTCGAGCAGAGCCGGAATCAGACGCCCCCCGACATAACCCGTCGCCCCGGTAACAAGGATCGGCTCGGATCTCATTATTTAATCCTTTTTTAATCAATCCGGTGTGAAACCAGAAATAGTATAAAATCAATTGCGGATTGCAGATTTCGGATTGCGGATTTCAATATCAGATCTGCCGCTAATCAAAAATCCGAAATCCGAAATCCGCAATTTTATCCGCTCCCTTACTCCAATACGCCAGTATCCCATTGCCCGTCACACATGCGTCCTAAGTTTTAGCTCCACCGGATGCGGATTCAAATAGGTCTGCAATTTCAAATACGGCTGATCGTATTTACGCACATAATGGTTGATCAGCGTAATGGGCACGATGAGCGGAACAAACTCCTGGCGGTATTGGTCGAAAACATCCAGCAGTTCCTGCTTTTCGTCTCTGGACAGCTGTTTTTTAAAATATCCCATCAGGTGCTGCAGTACATTGATGTTCTTTTTGGTCGTCGTCGTGAGCGTCAATGACGCCATTAGAGTGGTCTCATATTGGGTGTACAATTCTTTCACCGGCATCTGCTTGCCTTTTGCCACCAGTTTGCCCATAACCGAATAATGCCTGGGGCTGTGCGAAAGAATTAAAAGCTTGTTGCGGGTATGAAAATCAACCAGCCGGCCCATACTTTCGCCTTTGGCGATGGTCTCCCGCCAGCGCCGCAGCGCAAAGATGCGCTCGATAAAATTTTCCCTGATTCTGGCATCATGCAGACGGCCGTCGTCTTCTGCGGGAATCAGCGGGAAACGTGCCATAAATTCCCGGGCAAACATGCCGACGCCTTTTTTGACCGGCATGCCCTTTTCGGTGTACACCTTCACCCGTATCATCCCGCTGCTGGGGGAGTCGCTTTTGAAAATAAAGCCGTGCAGATCTTCTTTTTCCAGTTCTTTTACCCGCTTCCGGGCCCAGCAAAGCATCTGATCCGTACGATCAATTTTGGATTTAAATGTGATCAAACGTGGATTTCCGGGGTCACCCACCAGACGCAGCGATTCCCGGGGAACACCGAATCCGGCCTCAACCTCCGGACAAACCGGAACATAGTCGACAAATTGACCCAATGTATTGGTTAAAAATCGATCCAGCTTGTGGCCGGCATTCCAGCGCACTGGATTTCCCAGCAGACAGGAACTGATTCCCAACCGCACGCGCTGCTGCATTTGACACCTCCCTTGCGATCCTTCACCGTGATAGCAGTCCACTTTGGCAAAATTTTGATTCTCTGATAGACCGAACGATGGTAATTGTCAAAATTCAATTTGATAAATATCTATCTAACCGGCTTCATAAACCATCCCGAAGCTGAAGTCTTAAGGGTGAAGATTCGTTCTTTTCTTTTGCTAAATGGATTGCAGGAAGCCCATTTTCAATCTGTCTAAGATTCGCATTAGATATCTGAGGAGCCGATCGTAACGATTCCCAGATACCCATCGACGGTAAGTTCATCCCCATTCTCAATCAGAGCGGTTGCATCAGGGATGCCGGTTACACAGGGCAAGCCGTATTCTCTGGCAATAATCGCACCGTGAATCAACATGCCGCCTCTTCTTTCAACAACCCCGGCGGCCAGCGGAATCACAAACGTCATATTCGGGTCTACAGCATCACAGATTAGAATCTCACCGAATTTAAATTCGGATAAATCGGCTGTTTTCCGGATCACCCGGGCGGGTCCCTTGGCCAGACCCGGCCCGGCAGGCTGGCCGATAAGCTGCCGGGGTTGGATCACAAAGCCGTCGCCCGGTTGTTGTTTGTAGGGTGATTGAGACTGAGGTCGATGGTCCAAATTTTCAAGCACCCGGATGAGATCTTCGGTAACTTTTTGCCGCGTCCGCCCGGCATGGAAATCATCAATCCGCTGCCGGGCCTCGCGCACGGCGGCGAGCAGCTGCGCCTCTACCCTGCCTAAATAAATATTGTCGTCATCCCGAAGCTGATAACTGCTGCGGCCGAGATCAAGTAGCTCCGCGGCCATTTTTTTCTCTTCGCCCTCAAAAGCATTTATAAACTTTTCCTTGAGGATGTCTTTCTTTCCTAATTTTCGCCGGCCGGTTGCGGTCGGCGCATGCGCTGCCATCTCGAGCAAAATCTTATAGAGCGAATCTGGCGCCTGTTCACATTGCGTCCCGCCGGTAACCGCACAGGTGAGATCGCCAAATTTTTTAACAAATTGTTCTACGCCTTCTAAAAACTGCGGCTCAAGCCCGCTATATTGGCCGGCTGTCAATTTTTTTGCTAGGGATCGATTTTTTCGAATCATCTCCGCCAGGGCCTCTAATGCTTGGTTTCTTTCCAAACTGGCCATATCGGTGTTTGTCAGCAAATCAACAAATTCATACGGGTCTTCCGGGCGCATCCTGTCGTTATAAATTTGGCCGAAAAGGCGTATTCCGTGAGCAAACGGTATAAATTCTTCCCAGTAGATGTTGGTCCATTTTTGATTGACCTCCCAGCGACGATCAATTTCCGCGGCCAATTCCTTATCCGTCAATTCGGGCAGAGGCACTCCCGCCAATTCTTCGGCGTCGGCGATCATTCCCGGAATCAGCTCATTTTCGATTTTTTCCCTGAGCGCTTTTAGATTTTCAAAACTGCGATGTAAACTCAAATACCAGCTTCGACTGTCATCCTCTTTTTGGGACGATAAGGTGGTAATCGGGCGGGACTGGAGCACGTACAAATCATTTTTTTGAAATGTCCATTCCAGGTCCTGGGGAGATTTGAAAAAACCTTCAGCATCGAGCGCCAGTTTAAAAACGCGGATGACCTCCTGAGCGTCAAGCGGCGGAAGCTTTGCAAGCTCATCCGGCAAAACGGCACACTGAACTCCGGATTTGTCTGGAATCATCCACCGGGTGCGCTCGGCCGGTGTATGGGAGATGACGCTGTGGTTCTTGCGGGCCATTATCCAGCGGTCGGGCTCAACGGCACCGTCGACTAAGCCCTGGTTTAAGCCATATACAGATTCAACAATCCCCTGGGCGCCGTCATTTGGACTTTTTGAAAAAGCGACGCCCGATTTATCGCCGACGACAATCTCCTGAATAACAACCGCCATGGAACTTTTCTTGACATCCAGCCCGATCTCCTGTCGATATAGCAGAGCGGCATCGGACCAAAGAGATGCCCAGACCTTTCTGATGTGGTCTAAAATTTCATCCGCACCTTTTACGTTTACAAAAGATTCGTGCAAACCGGCAAAAGATGCCGAAGCGGCGTCTTCGTCCGGCGCCGATGATCGAACGACGACACTTTTGCCCTTAAATTGGGTTGTGATTAATTTTTTTAATTCTTTTTCAATTTCTACAGGGATCGGCTTGCGTAAAAAGATATTGCGAATTCGAGTGGCGCAATCCCAGATTTCTTCCCAGCGCATATCTTTGAATGATTTGCGATTGAGCTCAAGCATAATGCGTTCACGCAGGCCGGTCTGGGAAAGATATTCTTGATAGGTAAAACTGGTGACACAAACAGCTTTGGGAACCTTGAAGCCGCCCTTGACCAGCAGCGCAAGCGCATAGCCTTTCCCGCCGACCTTTTGGCGATCCTTCTGGTTGATATTTTCAGCAGATATAATCCAGTGCATCAGTCGACATGAAGCTCCATGACATTTTGAAAATTTCGAACCATGTAATAGGATTTGGCCGTAACTTTTATTACGGCACAGGACGGAGAATGGGCAAAGTCTTCCAAATACGGATGCTTGGACAGATATCGCACCAGTATATTTTTCTTTTCAGGATCACGAATTTCTTCAGCAGTTCCAATTACCGTAATGGAAATTGCATCGTGGAAGTCAGATTCCTCATTGGTACTGCTATTGATCAAAACGGCCACCCGAGAATCTTTCGTTAGATAGGCAAATTTACGGGTCGTCCTTGCGGTCACAAAGAAAATTTGGCGTAAATCTTCGCTGGCAACAAATGCCACCAGGCTGGCATAAGGTTGTCCGCCCGACTGGGTGGAGACAACCGCCAATTTCTGTGAATTGCAAAGATCCCTCAGGCGGCTTTGTATTTCTTCGGTCGGTTCCATTCATTGCCTCGCTAAATTGAATCCATTTTGCAAAACAATTGGCTTGCTACAGGGTACATCAATTTCCGGCCCCGACCAGCGGCAGTTCCTTGTCCAGTTTAAAAAAAACCAGAAACTTAGCCTCCTCTTTATCATCGGGATAGTGGCGGCGGCGCAAAGAATGTAAAAGTTCGGTCCCCTCCTCTTCGCGCACTTTGGTCATAAACAGCCGTTTGCCCTTATAGCCGGGTCCATTTTCCATAAACAGAAAAGTTGCATGGGTGTTGGACTGCAGATTATGGTGGGTCAGGCGGTCGCGCATGATGACCGCCAGGGTTCCATCTTCCATAAAGTGCGGGCGGGCATAGATGGCTGCATCGACTTTACCCTCACCATCAGCCGTGGCCAGCACCCCCACTCCTTTCGTGTTTTCGAAATATTGTTTAAGGTCCATAATGCCCTCCTTTGGTGATATCAATATAAATTTCAACAAGCAACAATTTCCATTTTTTGCCATAATGGCAATTTTTATGATATGAATATATAAGACTATAATGCATCAAATCGAAAAGAAAAGGCGTACACAAACTTAGGCGAAATCAGATCGTTTATGTAAAGCTTTTCTGAGAAGCGGTTAAAAATAATTTAAAAGCGCTGGAATTTCTAATCATTTTAATCCTTGACTTTACAATTTAATCTTAGGAACATAAAATAGTAAAAAAAATAATTAGAAGCTGGATCTTAGCGGTATTCCATATTGCAGTTTAAAAGAAGGAGGATAGAAATGAAGTTTATCAAGATATTCCTCGTATTGAGTTTAATGGTTTTTACCGTAAGTTGTGCTACAACTATAGAAATCCCCAAAGATGTTAACTGGGATTATGACGTAAATGTCAACCTCGCCGTCCTCAAAACCTATAATTTGAGGCCTGTACCAACAACGATCGGGATCGAGCATTTGATGCTGGAGCGAATTAAAACTGCTATCGACACGGAATTAATTTTTAAAAAACTTAAAAAGACGGCAAATAATCCCGACTTTTTAATTGCGATCTACGGTGTCCGATCCAAAATATTTACGACTGCCTGGCGCGGACCTGACGAAGACCTTATTCTCGAAAAGGGCAAGCTTATCCTGAAATTTATAGACCCTAAAACAGGCCGGGTAATATGGTGGGGTGAGACGAGGACCATTTTAGATCCTGATATGAACCCGGGAAATAAAACCGATATGGTAAACGAAGTCGTCCGAAGAATTCTTCAAAAATTTCCGCCGGCTTCCGCATCCTGATTTTCTGTTCGGTTAAGATAACGCACCTGCAATTCGAAAGGGCCGAGAATATCCCGGCCCTTTTTTTGTCCGAAATTTTAATATGCAGGTGATTTGTATGGGTTGCTATTTTTCGTTATTTTCATTCTTCAGCAAAATATCGATGATCTCTGGAATATATTGATCCGCTTTGCTGACGTGGAAGCGTGCCGAACCTGCACCGCGGTGGCCACCGCCTTCAAAATGCGCCAGCATCAAGCCGACATTCACATTGCAGTTCGGATTAAAAATACTGTGCCCCACATTGACCACAACCATTTCCTTCTTTTTGTCCTGATACCGAATTCTCATATTGACAATTGACTCGGAGAATAAAGAATACACCAGAAATCGATTCCCGCCGGTGGGTTTATCCAGGGTTCTCAAATCGGTAATAGCGACATTCTGATTCAGTAAGGTATGCTTTTTCAAAAAATCCATATAGCGGTCATTGTGCGCCACCACAATTTGACAGCGCTGCTTTACCTCCGGATCCTTTAAAACCCTGTGGATATCATATTTGCTGAAAAGATCGACCAGCTGATTCCAATAGGGCTCGTCCGGCTGATCATCGTTAGAAACAGTCAAAGAAAGGAGCACATAAGGATAATTTTCAGGATGAAGAACTTCATCCAGGGTCAGATCGGCCGTATCAATTTTATCTGCTGCCAGCACCAGCTCGCTGTAATCCCGCCGCAACCGGTCTTTATAGTAATCAAAAATGATTCCCGCTGCCGACGGGGCAATTTTGAAAGCGCCTTTAAAGGGTATGTTTATTTGATTGGTATAGTGATGATCAAACCACAAGGCGCATTTCTCATCATAAGGCAAGTTGGCAATAATATCTCCGTCTTGAATGTCGGCCAACCCCCTTTGCACGTGGTTCGGCTCAACCCATATGACAGGAACCTTTATAGCGAATGCGTCGAATAGCAAAACTGCACAGACGATTCCGTCAAAATCCGGTCGGGTAACAATACGCATGGATCATCTCACTGAAGATAAGAGGCGCTAAACGAATTTACTAAATTGTACTGCTGTCATATAATGCTTATCTTAAAATTCACCAAATGATTCCCCATCGTTCTTATACTCAATCGGGGTATTGGAATCCATCTCAGAAATGTGGATCAAGGTTCAGGGCAAGACGTCCTGCGAATTGAAAACGGAGCGTACACGAAGTACGTGAGTATTTCATTTCGCGGGACAACGCAGCCCCGAGCACTTAGACGCATTTCTGAGATGGATTCTGGAAAACTATATAAAGATTCAACCCAAATTACAAGGAGGATTAAAGCCATGGCACTTTATCTTATTCAGCATGGTAAGAGCCTGCCTAAGGACCAGGATCCCGATCAAGGATTGTCTCAAGAAGGAATCACGGAAACAGAGCGCATTGCCAATCTGGCTAAAGACTATGCTGTTAAACCTTCCCAGATTAGGCACAGTGTCAAAACCAGGACCCGCCAGACCGCTGAAATATTTGCCGGCGCCCTGAAACTGCAAAACGACATCCAGGAAATTAGCGGGATAAAGGCGATGGACGATGTGACCGCATATGCTGCTAAAATAGATCCTGACGAAAATGTAATGCTGGTGGGTCACTTACCGTTCATGGAGCGGATCACTTCTTATCTGATAACCGGATCGATCGATCGACCGGTCATTAAATTTCAAAACAGCGGGATTGTATGCCTGGATCAAGATCCCGAAATCCAATCGTGGTTCATCAGATGGACTCTCATGCCTAACATCGAATAGAGCGCGCAGTTCATAAAAAAGCCCTCGCCAATAATAAGGACTATTTGACGAGGGCTATCGTTCGTTTAGACCACTTTGCAATTCAGCGCACTTTATTTAATGCCTTTTTAATATATTTTCTAGCTAAGTCTTTCAACTACCAATGCCACCCCATTGCCGCCTCCGATACACGCGCTCACCAACCCGAGCCGTGCATCACGATCCTTCATGGCATAAAGTAACGTTGTCAGAATTTTAGAACCGGTAGCTGCTACCGGATGACCCAGCGCAATCGCTCCGCCGTTAACATTGACCTTGCTGCGGTCAATATTCAATTCCTTCTCACAGGCGATATACTGAGCCGCAAACGCTTCGTTAAGCTCGATTAAATCAATATCGGACAGCTCCACCCCGGCCTGCTTTAGGGCCGCCGGAATGGCCTTAACCGGAGCGATGCCGAATTTCTTTGGCTCAAAACCGACGAAAGCATATCCGCGAATAAGGGCCAAAGGCTTCAGCCCCATGTCCTTGGCCTTTTCACGATCCATTAATACCTGGGCGGAAGCCGCATCGCACAGCGCGCAGGCATTGCCGGCCGTGACCGTGCCATCCCTGTTAAAAACCGGTCTGAGTTTGCCTAATGATTCACCGGTGACACCCTCACGGTAGATCTCTTCATCCTTGAAGACGTTTACCTGACCTTTATGGCCCGGCACTTCAATCGGAATGACCTCCTCTTCGAATTTTCCGGCCTTGACGGCAGCTTCGGTTTTGTTGTGGCTTTCGGCGGCAAACTGGTCCTGCTCTTCGCGGCTAATCTCAAATTCTTTCGCCAGGGCATCGGTCAGCTCACCCATGAGACCGCCCCCCAGCGGGCACAAAAAACCATCGTTGTGCATCAGGTCCACCATATCACCCCTGCCCATCCGATAGCCAAAACGTGCCTTAGGCAGTGCATAGGGGACCTGACTGGTGCTCTCGGTGCCACCCACCAATACGGTATCGACATCCTCAGCCTTGATCGCCTGCACCCCGAATATTAATGCCTGGATACTGGAGCCACAACGCACATTAATCGAAACCGCAGGGGCATCAATGGGCACACCGCCCTTTACGGCCGTAATCCGGGCCGGGTTGGGTCCGACCCCGGCCTGCCAGGCATTGGCGAATATTGTCTGGTCGATATCTTCCGGCTTGATACCGGATCGCTTAATCGTCTCTCCAACGATCACCGCACCGAACTCAGGGGCGGTCAATGCAGCTAAAGAGCCGCCGAATTTTCCGCCCGCAGATCTGCCGGCGCCCAAAATTACAACTTCTCTCATAATTTCCTCCTAAATATAAAGTAATTAAATTAATGATTGATAGCGATGATAAGACCGCAAACTATCGCAAAAAGAATGCTATGTGTCAAGCCTTCTATGAAATTATAATTTTCCTTCAATTATCATTATTTCTTGACTTCAGGGTGTATTCTCAATTATGATCTATGAAAAAAAATCATCAAATAATTATTTTATGAAAATTTTTCATCAATAATATGAATCCCATACTGGAAAAGATTTACTGCGAATTTAAAACGTTTACCCCCTCCCAGCAAAAAGTCGCCCAATACCTCACCCAGCATCTGGATGACGCCTTGATCCTGAAGGCCAGTGAGCTTGCAAAGGAGGCCGGCGTATCTGAGGCAACTTTCACACGGTTCATAACACGGCTCGGATTTTCCGGATTTTCCGAATTCAAGCGGGAGATCGGAAACCTCATCATTCGGGGCAATTCAACCGCGCAAAGACTGGCCGAATCCGCGGAAACTTTTGGAATTTCTGATTCCGTGTTCCTGGAGATATTGCGCGGCGATATCGACAATATCCACAACATAACGAATGCAATATCCAACGAACAATTTGAAAAAGCGGTCGGGAACTTATCATCAGCCCAATCAATATATCTTCTGGGCTTGCGGAGCAGTTACGCTTTGGCTTTCTATTTGGCTTTCAACCTGAGGTTTTTTTTAAAATCGGTTAGCCTGATTAAACCGGGCATCGGCGATATCCCCGAGCAGGTCCTGTCTATCGGAAAAGGCGATGTTTTAGTGGCGCTTAGCTTCAGGCGCTTTACACGGGATGTCGTCAATATAGTGGAGAAAATCAAAAGAAAAAAAGTGTACATTATCGCCATCACCAACAGCCATCTCTCCCCCATAGCCCAACTGGCCGATATGTCACTTGTTGTCGAGACTGAGATACCGACGTATATCGAGTCTTATACGGCCCCAATGAGTTTACTGAATGCCCTTATAACTGCGATTGCGCTTAAAAAGAAAAAGCAGGCGCTGCCTGCTTTAACCAAACTCGAGACCGAATTCGAGGCATTTGAGACCTATATCAGTAAAGATGTTCGCTTTGGACATAAACATAAATAGCGCTTCACCGTTTTTAACTAAATTATGATATTAACAAACGCTGTAGGTTCACAGGTTCAAGGTTCAGTGTCGCGTTTTGTACTAGGTTTAATATACCGTTTTATTTGTTTCATTGGTTGAATTGGTTTTATTTGTTTTATTGGTTTAATCTTAACCAATCGAACGAATCAAACGAATCAAACCAATTAAACAATTGGCGATTGGCTTAACACTTAATAGAAGGAGCTTTTGAACCCTGAAGATGAGGTGAAAATGGAAATATCGCTTGAAAAGGTATTTAATCCGCGTTCGGTTGCCGTAATCGGTGCTTCCGAGGTTCCGGGAAAGGCTGCCGAGCGCAGAACGCGAAGCCTGATAGAGGGCGGATTTGAGGGTGATGTGTACCTCATCAATCCAAAAAGATCAGAACTATTCGGGAAAAAGGCCTATCCCAGTATCACGGATGTGGGCAAGGAGATCGACCTGGCCATGGTGGTGATCCCTTCCAGATTTCTGGTATCTGCCGTTGCCGATAGCGTCAAAATGGGCGTTAAAGGGGTCATTATCATCACAGCCGGTCTGGGAGAAACCGGAGAAGACGGCAAGAAAATAGAGGCCGAAATCCTGAACGAGGCCGCCAAAACCGGCGTCTGTGTTATCGGCCCCAATTGCAGCGGCATGTTCAGTGCTTCGGCAAATATGAATCTGCTGGGTGTGCCGCGATTGGAAAAAGGGCCGATTTCCGTACTGGCGCAAAGTGGCAATGTGATCGATTCCCTGACCCATTATGCGCGCATGCGTGGATTGGGTTTTAGCAAAATTATCAGCCTGGGAAATGCCATCGGCGCAAGCTTTGCCGACTATATCGATTATCTCAAAGATGATCCCGAAACCAGAGTGATCATCACCTACCTTGAAGGCATTAAGGATGGTAACCGCCTGGTCCGAAAGGTTCGCGAAACGATTAAGAACAAGCCGGTCATTGCATTAAAAGTGGGACGATCGGCTGCCGGTGCCAGGGCGGCGGCCTCCCATACCGGGTCGCTGGCAGGCGATGACCTGATTGTGGATGCCGCCTTCAGGCAGGCCGGCATTGTGCGGGTGGCCAACATCGATGAGCTGTTCGATATGGCGGAAGTCTTTTGCAACTGCCCCCTTCCCCGGGGTAATCGGGTGGCCATTTTGTCGGAAGGCGGCGGTGACAACTCCATTGCGGCCGATAACGCTGAAATCCATGGCATGCAGGTGCCGGTACTTTCGGAGGAGACTCAGGAAAAGATCAGGCCTTTTTTGCTTCAGGGCATGCCTGCCTCCAACCCCATCGATTATGGCGGAACCGCTGAAGAAAATCCCCACATGATCACCGAATGCGTTAAGGTTTGCATGCAAAGCGGAGAGGTGGACGGTATTTATATTACCGGCTTTTTCGGCGGTTTTAAAGATATTATTGCTCCCCATGTGGCGGAATTAGAAAAGCAAACTTCAAGGGATCTGGTGAAACTGGTCCAGCAATATAAAAAACCGCTTTTTGTCAATACGAGCTTTGCAAGGGGTGCCATCAAATCTTTAGATATCCTCAAAAGCGCGGGCATTCCGGTCATGGAGTCTTCCCAGCGATCCTCTCAGTGCCTCAGCGATCTGATGAAATTTGCCGTAAACCGCCAAAAGATAGCTCAGATGAAAGCCACCCGACCCGGCAAAAAAGAAGGTGCTGGACTGAAAGAGATCTTTGCCAAGGCAGATGGCGAGCAAAGAAACAATCTGCTTGAGACGGAATCAAGAGATATTCTGCAGGCATACGGGCTGGCGTTACCGCCGGCAGCGCTGATAGGCAATATCGACGAAGCAGGCCAGGCAGCCGCCAAACTGCCTTACCCCCTGGCAATGAAAGTTGTCTGCCCGGATATTATCCATAAATCCGATGCCGGCGGAATTAAGTTAAACCTGAAAAACGAAGCCGAAGTCCTGGAAGCATTTGAAGAAATCATGTCCAATGCCTGTAAGGTTACGACACGGGATCGGGTTTTAGGGACCCTCATCTCACCAATGGCCGCCCCGGGTCAGGAGTGCATTATCGGAATGATACGGGATCCCCAATTTGGCCCGGTGACCATGTTCGGGCTGGGCGGGATATTTGTGGAAGTCTTAAAAGACGTCTCTTTCAGGGTCGCCCCCCTTATGGACGAAGATATCGACGAGATGATCAAAGAAATCAAAGGCTACAAAGTCCTGGCCGGGATAAGAGGTGAAAAAGCCAGGGACCTTGATGCCATTCGACACATCCTTGCCAGAATTTCTGATATTGCCATCGACCATCCGGAGATTCAAGAGGTTGATCTGAATCCGGTCATTGTCCATGAAAAGGGTGCATCCATAGTGGATTCCAGGATGATAATCAACACCGAATTGAGCTAAAGCTCAATTCGGTGTTATTGGTTAGGGGTTATTCGTTATTTGTTTAGGGGCATTGATGGGTTCGATTGGTTAAGATCAAACCAATAAAACCAATAATACGAGATATTAAGCCTCGTACAACCCGGAACGTTGAACCTTAGAACCTCCGTACGATTATTTTTTATTTACCACACAATATTGAAGGGAGAATTTTATAATGGATAGAAAAGCGCTTGTTGCTGAATACAGCAAAAAAATTGAGGATACCTATCGGCAAAGATCGCCACAATCGGCCAAAGTGATCGAAGAAGCCAGCAAATATGTTCCTGACGGAGATATGCGTATTTCGATCTGGTTTGAACCCTACCCCACGGTTATGGCCAAAGGAGATGGCTGTCACCTCTACGATGTGGATGGCAATGATTACCTGGATTTCTCCAATAACTGGACTTCAATGATATTGGGGAACAATCACCCCAAAGTCGTAGAGGCCATCTGCAAACAGGCGCCCATGGGATCTGCCATGGCAGCACCCCATGAGGCCGTTTTTGAGTGGGCGCGTCTTTTGTGTGAGAGAATCCCTTCGGTGGAACGGGCGCGCTTCTGCACTTCGGGCACCGAGGCATTGATGTTTGCCGTACGCGCCGCCCGGGCCTTTACCGGCAAGGACAAGATCTTAAAGATGGAGGGCAACTACCACGGCAGCTACGACATCATGGAGATGCAGGTCGGCTGGAGAAAACTGCCCCCCGGTTTGCCCAAGAGCGTGGAACAGGACGTGCTGGTCACGCCATTTAACGACAAGGAAACCGCCACAAAACTTATTGAGGAGAACAAGGATGATCTGGCTGCGGTCGTTGTCGAGGGTATTATGGGCGCCGCCGGCATGATTCCGCCCGAAAACGACTATTTAAAACACCTTAAGGAGGTGGCCGCCAAAAATGATGTGCTCCTGATCATTGACGAGGTTATCAGCTTTCGGCTGGCGACCGGCGGCGCGCAACAGATCTTTGATGTAGAACCTGACCTTACCGCTCTGGGCAAGACCATCGGCGGCGGATTGCCGGTAGGTGCTTTCGGCGGCCGCGAAGATGTTATGGCGGTTTATTCACCCAGGCACAAACATCCGGCGCACCACGCGGGAACTTTCGTGGCGACGCCCATTGCCGTGGCAGCCGGGGTTGCGGGGCTCAAAGAGATGACCGCTGACACCCTGGATAAGATTAATGCCCTGGGCTGGTCGATGAGGGAAAATTTGCAAAGCATTCTTGATGATTTAAAGATCAAAATCCAGATTAAAGGCTATGGCTCATTGCAGCAGCTTCACTTCACATCAGAGCCGGTATTTGATGCCCAAACGGCATTCTTTACCCAGGATCGAGATCTGCTCAGGTTATTCCATCTTTCATTGATGAATAAAGGCATATTTATTCCCAACCGCGGCTTCTTTGCCATATCAACACCCATGACAGAAGCTGAAACGGATAAAGCGGTTAATGCTACGGCTGAGTGCCTGTCAGAGTTAAAGCCGCTTATCGAGCAGATTGCCCCGCAACTGGTCGGCTGAATTGAGTAACAACTCAATTCAGCGTTATTCGTTATCGGTTAATTGTTATCTGTGTTGCCGGTTTCTATGCCAGATGTTTTTTGCTTAAAGAATTATTCACATAACCCAACGAAATGGAGGCAGCATCGATGAAAAAAATTGTAGCCACTGACAAGGCACCGCAGGCTATCGGGCCCTATTCCCAGGCGGTTCAATTCGGTGACTTCCTGTTTGTTTCCGGGCAAATCGCCATCGATCCCAAAACCGGAAACATCATTGAAGGCGACATCGAAGCCCAGACTGATCAGGTCTTAAAGAACATATCGGCTATCATCGCTGAAGCCGGAATGTCGCTTCAGAATACGGTTAAATGCACCTGTTTTCTAAAAGACATGAACGACTTTGCGGCATTCAACTCGGTGTATGAAAACTATTTTGGCGAAAGCCCGCCGGCGCGCGAAACGGTGGAGGTGGCCAGGCTGCCGAAAGATGTACGGGTGGAGGTATCCGCCATCTGCGGAAAATAGTTCGGAACGGACTGCTTTTGACAATCTTCAAAATCACAGAATCTAATCGTATTGCACACACTGAAAAGGAGAAACGCTATGGATGAACATCAGGCGAACTGGAACGAGAAAGTAGCCCCGAAGATTATTAAAAATCTGGAGAAGCGCCGTATGGAGGGCAGCTACGCTCCCACTGCCGCCCAGGCCAAAGACGAAGTCATCGCTATGATACACCGGGGAGCAACGGTATTTCGCTGCGGTTCCATGAGTGCGGTGGGAGCGGGACTCTGGGAGGCCATCGCGGCCTTGCCGGAAGTCAAACTCATCGATCCGTACCCGCCGGAGCTGACGCCGGAAGAGGGGCTGGAACTCCGGCGCCAGGGATTGCACGCCGATTTTATGATTGCCAGCTCTAATGCAATCACGCTGGACGGAAGGCTGGTCAACCTCGACGGCATGGGCAACCGTGTGGCGGCCATGATATTCGGACCCAAAAAGGTGATCTTACTGGTGGGCATGAACAAAGTTGTTGCCGACCTGGAAACCGCCATGGCCAGAGTGAAACATTATGCGGCACCGGTGAACAACATCCGCCTGGCCTATAAAAATCCATGTACTGAAACCGGGTTGTGCAGTGATTGCAAAACACCCGAACGGATCTGCAATGCATGGAGCATCATCGAAGGCAGCATGATCAAAAACCGCATCCATGTCAAGCTGATCGGTGAGAATCTGGGGTATTAGTGCGCTATCGAAGCGATCCAGGAATCTGTCAGCGGTATGGGTAATTCGGCCGGCACAAGGTGTATCTCAGGATCTGAATTATATAATCATAGCCGCCAGATTACCGTTACAGCGTTAAAATCCTTATTAAGACTCATTCACTATAATTCATTTATATTCTTGACAACGTTTATGCTCTTGGATAGTTTGCAATGAGTCGCCGTGGGGTTCCGTAAAACCTGATTTATTCATTACCGCCATATTGAAACAAAAACCGCGATAGACACGTGAGGTAAAGAAGAGAAAGATATCGATCTGTTTTAGTGATGTAACTGGCTAATGGTCCTTGAAACGTTAATTTTCAAATCAAAGGAGGCTCAAATGAAGAAAACAATTCTTATCAGCATGGTCCTGTTTTTTGGGCTTGGCCTTTTCATTAGCCCCGCACCGGTACAGGCGGCGGATCAAAAATTCGTCACCATCGGTACCGGGGGTGTGACCGGCGTTTATTATCCCACCGGCGGGTCTATCTGCCGACTGGTGAACAAAGGCAGGAAAGAACACGGTATCCGCTGCTCGGTTGAAAGCACCGCCGGATCCGTCTATAACCTGAACACCATTGCTGCCGGCGAGCTGGATATGGGGGTTGTCCAATCCGACTGGCAGTACCACGCCTATAATGGTACCAGCAGGTTCGAAGAAAAGGGCCCAAACAAAGATCTGCGCGCCGTATTCTCGGTTCACCCCGAGCCGTTTACGGTGGTTGCCCGTACCGATTCCGGCATCAAAAAGTTCGAAGACCTCGCGGGTAAGCGGGTCAACATCGGCAATCCCGGCTCCGGTCAGCGCGGCACTATGGAAGTGGTTATGGAAGCCTATGGCTGGACCAAGGACACTTTTAAACTGGCGTCCGAGCTGAAATCCGCTGAGCAGGGTAAAGCACTGTGCGACAACAAGATTGACGCTATCGTATTTACGGTGGGTCACCCCAGCGGCTCCATCAAAGAGCCGACCACCTCCTGCGACTCTGTGCTGGTTTCGGTAACCGGCCCGAAGATTGACGCACTGGTAAAAAAGAACGACTACTACCGAACGGCTGTTATTCCCGGTGGCATGTACCGCGGAACAGACATGGACACCCAAACATTTGGCGTCGGCGCCACGTTCGTGACTTCGGCCAAAGTCCCTGAAGACGTTATCTATAATGTCGTCAAGGCAGTGTTCGAGAATTTTGAGGACTTCAAGAAGCTTCATCCGGCCTTTAAGGTCCTGAAAAAAGAAGAAATGATCAAGGATGGGCTTTCGGCTCCCCTGCACCCAGGAGCAGTGAAATATTATAAAGAAGCGGGCTTGATGTAGCCTTGAACCATAAAAGTGCGCCGGTTTAATAACCGGCGCACTTTTTTCACTGGTGCCGGTTGCTGCGGGATGGCTGCTCTACAGACCCGCTTAGATGCCTTTGAACCGACAACATCAGGGGAACATAGAAACGACCCTCGATAAACAGAATTCTTGCCGAGAAGATCCCCTGCCGCACCGCAAGCGGGACTGCGGGATATTTTTCAATCTTTCCTGAGCTAACCCGCCGCAAGCGAATAGATCAACAATTCTCACAGAAGGAATCATCGCCATGACCGAATCGACAGGTAGCCTGAAATCTGAAGAACAGCTTCAGGAGATGGTGGCCGAGACAGAGACGGGGGCGCGTAATCCAACCGGAGCAATTGCTAAAAATATTCTTTTTTACGTACCGTTGGTCTGGACCCTCTTCCAGCTCTGGTATGCATCTCCCTTACCTTTTCTCTTTAATTTTTTTGTTTTAAATGATACCGAGGCCCGATCGATTCACCTGGCTTTTGCCGTTTTCCTGGCCTATACAGCTTATCCTACTTTCAAATCATCACCCCGAAACTACGTCCCGGTTCAAGACTGGGCGGTCGCTCTGATTGCGGCCTTTTGCGCGGCCTATCTTTTTATTTTTTATGAAGGATTAGCAGAGCGTTCGGGCGATCCGACCACACTGGATCTGGTTGTCGCTGTTGTGGGTCTGGTGGTACTGCTGGAGGCGACACGACGCGCACTGGGCCCGCCGCTGATGGTTGTCGCCGCGGTGTTCATCTGCTACACATTCGGCGGCCCCTATATGCCCGATGTCATTGCCCATAAGGGCGCCAGTCTGGTCAAGGGGATGTCCCATTACTGGCTGTCGACCGAGGGCGTTTTTGGGGTTGCGCTGGGGGTTTCGACCGGAATGGTGTTTATGTTCGTGCTGTTCGGCTCGCTGCTCGAAAAGGCCGGTGCCGGCAACTACTTTATTCGCGTTGCTTTTGCCGGGCTCGGCCACCTTCGGGGAGGTCCGGCCAAGGCCGCGGTGGTATCTTCCGGGATGACCGGTTTGGTATCCGGATCGTCCATCGCCAATGTCGTCACCACCGGTACTTTTACGATCCCACTGATGAAAAAAGTTGGTTTTAAGGCCGAAAAAGCCGGGGCGGTCGAGGTGGCGTGTTCGACCAACGGTCAGTTGATGCCGCCGGTGATGGGGGCAGCGGCTTTTTTGATGGTCGAATATGTGGGTATCTCCTATATCGAGGTCATCAAGCACGCATTCCTGCCGGCAATCATATCTTATATCGCGCTCGTCTATATCGTCCACCTTGAAGCCGGCAAAATGGGTCTCAAGGGTATGGAAAAAACGGTAACAAAAACCGTGCCCCAGAAGCTGCTTTCAGCTGTCATGACCTTTTTCTTGTTAATCATCATAGGCGGCGTCACTTACTTTGGATTAGGCTGGATTAAAACCGTCGCCGGTGGCGCAACCATATACATTGTCTGTGTATTGTTGTTTGTGGCCTACCTTGTGCTGCTGGCCGTTGCATGTAAAGTGCCGGAACTGGATACCAGCCATGAAATCAAAGAGCTGCCGGAATTGGGACGCACCGCCCAGGCCGGATATTACTTCCTGTTACCCATCGTTGTGCTGATGTGGTGTCTGGTGGTGGAACGGCTGTCACCGTCACTTTCGGCTTACTGGGCGACAATACTGCTGATATTTATCGTCATCACCCAGAGGCCTTTAAAAGGCATTTTCCGCAAAATGAAGGGCGATGAATTTTCCTTTAAAAACGGCTTTATTGATTTGGTTGAAGGTATGGTCGCCGGTGCAAGAAATATGATCGGCATCGGTGTGGCCACGGCCGCCGCCGGTATTGTCGTGGGAACCGTCACCATCACCGGTATCGGGCTGGTCATGACTGAATTTGTCGAGTTCATCTCGGGCGGGAATCTGGTGCTGATCCTGGTCTTTACGGCCCTCATCAGCCTTCTTTTGGGGATGGGGCTGCCGACAACGGCCAACTATATCGTGGTGTCGACCCTGATGGCGCCGGTAATCGTCAGCCTGGGCGCCAAAGCCGGTCTGATCGTGCCCTTGATTGCGGTGCATCTGTTTGTGTTCTACTTCGGCATTCTGGCCGACGACACGCCGCCGGTCGGACTGGCGGCTTTTGCGGCTGCCGGTATATCCGGCGGTGATCCGATCCGCACCGGTATCCAGGGCTTCACCTACGACATCCGCACGGCCGTTTTGCCGTTTATCTTCATCTTCAATACCGAGCTTCTGCTCATCGGAGTGGGCAGCTGGTTCCATCTGACAATTGTGATCGCGGCCTCTATTATTGCCATGCTGGCATTTGCCGCCGGTACCCAAGGATACTTTTTGATCAAAAGCCGCATCTGGGAAACCGCTGCGCTGTTGCTGGTGGCGTTCACCCTTTTTCGTCCCGGTTTCTGGTGGGACATGGTCTTTCCGCCGCTGACAGAGGAGCCGCCCGCCAAACTTGAACAAATGGTGGCAGAGATGGAACCCGGCTCTCAATTGATCCTCGAAGTGGCCGGGGAAGATTTAAAAGGGAAAGCGTATAATAAGACCGTCATGCTGGCGGTAGGAGATGAAAGTACCGGTGCAGAAAGACTGGAAACCATCGGGTTGGAAACACGCAATGAAGCGGATAAAATCCTGATTGACAATGTGGTCTTCTCGAGCGCAGCGGAAAAGGCCGGCATCGACTTTGACCAGGAGATCCTGAACATTAAGGTGCCGACTCAGCGGCTGCCGAAACAGCTCATGTTCATACCGGCGATGGGGCTGCTGGCGCTGGTCTGGTCTTTACAGCGCAACCGCAAGCGCAGACTTGAAGCTGCTGCCGCTTGATTGATGATCCCAGGCGGAACCGGCACCACTGCTGCTCTTGGAATACGAGACGGCGGGTGCTGTTGACACGGATTTCCGCTAATTTACCTTCCGGAGTAAATTATGTTTAAAAAAATTCTTGTGCCCATAGATGTTGATTATCCCGATACAGCCGCTGTTGTTTATCAAAAAGCCGTCGAACTTGGGAAACCCAGCGGTGCCGAGATTCGCCTGGTAAGCGTGATGCCGGGCTTCAGCATGCCGATTGTCGCCTCCTATATCCCTGATGAAGTACAGAAAGAGACCGCTAAAAGATTTAAGGACGCCCTGGAGGCGTTTATCAAAGACAATTGTGATGAATCCGTATCATATAAGGTGGCAACCGGAAAACACTGGGAAGAAATCATTAAAGACGCCGACAATTGGGGAGCAGACCTGATCGTGGTCTATCACAATCGCCGCCGTGAGATTAATGAGGTTTTCAGCCGCTCCTGCTCTCAGCAGGTTGCGGACAAGGCCAACTGCTCCGTGCTAAGGCTGCGCAATTTAATGGGTTAGACCTGTTTGATTAAACCTGCGGATTGGGGCCCGACACGGACGACATGACCGCAACCTGCATAGGGTCTAATTGCGGATATAATATCCCTCGATTTCGTCATTCTGGTATCTTAATCGGTTGCAAATCTCGAGGAGGAAAACATGAGCGCCAAGAAATGTAAAAATTACATATGGTCCAAACGGTTTTCCAGGCGAGCTCCGATAATCTTGACGTTTCTAATCGTCGCAATGTTTCCGTTTTGCGCTGATGCCTTTGATATTCTTCTGGGGACCGGAGAGGCCGAAACCTTCTCTCATTTTGCCGGTCGAATGCTTTGCCGCGTGATTAACAGACACGCAAATGACCTCAACTGCAAAACAGTTCCAGGACCCGGGGATGTGCATAATCTCACAAACCTTCAGGGGGGCTCCCTGGATATCGGTCTGATCGATTCGCGCATGCTGCACGATGCGATTAATAAAAGCGGTTATTTCAAATTTTTCGATATCCGCTACGATAATCTGCGCACGCTTACCCCGCTTTATGATGATCCCGTAACCCTGATTGTGCGCAGTGATGCCAAAATCGCTTCGCTGGACGCGCTGAAAGGCAAACGCATCAATGCCGGCGCACCGCGATCACTTCAGCATCTTGCGGTTGATACGATCATGGAAGCAAAAAAATGGACAAAAGCTGATTTTAGTCTGGTCGGAGAGATATCGGCGTCTCTGTCGCAGGATACGATGGCATTTTGTCACGGTACGGTCCAGGCGATGGTGCACATCGGCGTGCACCCGGATTCGTCGTTGCAGCAGTTGCTCAAGCTCTGTGAGGCCAATCTGGTAGGCATGTATGACAATGATATTGACAAACTGATCAACGAGCATCCCGCTTTTTTTAAAATCAACATTGCGGCCGATACCTATCCATCACTTCCGGCCGATGTCAGCACATTCGGAACCCGAGCGGTGCTGGTCGTCTCGCAAGATCTCGATGCCCAAACGGTCTACAGCATTCTTGATGCGATTTACAGCAATCGCAAACGCTTGAAGAACGCCCATCCGGCCCTGTCTTCCTTTAAGCTGGATGCAAATCGCAAGAGCTATGTCGGAATTCAATTGCATCCGGGTGCTGAGAAATATTTCTCAGAGCATGGAATGTAGTCATCAATGGCTACGATAATTCCTGGCAACAATCTTAACTTGAAAACTAATGAGATCAAAGACGAGGTGCATTCCGAGGTTTTCAGAAAACCGGCTTGATCCATAGATAACGTTCCAACGGGTTCGACCAATGTCGAAATGCGCTTCAGCAACCAGCCCATTGTCATCGATAGGGGCTATTGTTGATGCAAAGGCAAGATCTGCCTTGACACCTCTAAGCTCTAAAGTTCCGCAAAACGTCTCTTATTTATTCGCTAAATCTGTCTATTTCTATTTGGAATCCCATCGCTTTGAAACACTAAGAAGGGCAGAACAATGTCTTAGATTCACCTTCCTGCTCGGCAATTTTATTTGAAAATCTCCAGCAACTCTGTAAACACTTTCGGATCGGTCTGCTGTGCGACCAGAGGTTGATCGGCAATCGCCGGTATTTGTTCCTCTAAAGTCGGCCTTTGGTGACGGTAAATGATACCGATAGGGATTTTATCACCCCACTCCTGAGCTTTTTGAAAGGCATTCAAGCGATCTTTGGTGTCGTATGGTGAATCGGCATCGACTTTATACACCCGATCTGAATACCATTTGAAGGTGTTAACGCGATTAAATGAAACACAGGGTTGAAAAATATCGATCAAGGCGAATCCTTTATGCTGGATACCTGCCTTGATTAGACCCGCCAGGTGGTCAATTTCTCCCGCAAATCCCCGTGCTACAAAACTGCAATCGGAGGCAATCGCGAGCAGTAACGGGTTGCAGGCCGGGTTTATAGATCCCTGAGGGGTTGTCTTGGTCACAAAGCCGGCATCGCTGGTGGGTGATGCCTGTCCTTTGGTGAGTCCATAGATCTGGTTGTTATGAACCAGATAGGTAATATTGATGTTCCGGCGCATGGCGTGTAGAAAATGGTTGCCTCCCTCACCGTAGCCGTCACCGTCGCCGCCCTGAGCCAAAACCGTTAGTTTGTGATTGGCCAGCTTGATTCCAGTGGCTACCGGCAGTGTTCGACCGTGCAGACCATTAAAGCAGTTACACCGCAGGTAATGTGGTGTTTTCGGCGCCTGCCCGATCCCGGATACGATAACCAGTTCATGAGGTTGTTGCTGAATTTCGACCAGGGCTTGCCTTAAAGCCTTTAAAATTGAAAAGTTACCACAGCCCGGGCACCAGGCAATGGGATCATCGCTGTTAAAGTCTTCCAAGGTAACCATTGTTATTCTCCTAAGGGGCATCTTTGATCTGGTTGATGATTTCAGCAGGCGTGAATGGACGTCCATCATATTTCAGGATCCTTTGATCGATGGGCAGCCCGGTTGCCATACTGAAATAGTCAGCAAATTGACCTGTGTAGTTATTTTCTATAGCAATGATTCTAATTTTGCTGAGCGCCTCAGTCGCGACATGTTCGGGGTTAAACGGAAAAATTTCACTGTAGTGAATCATCTGAGCAAAATTTCCGTTTTGATTCAACTGGTCGACGGCCTCCCGGATAACGCTGTAGGTCGACCCCCAGCCCAGTAATGCAAGCTCGGCTTGACCGCCCGGATAAATTTCAGGAGGTCCGATTTCCTGTTGAATTCCCTTTATTTTTTGCATGCGTTTGCGCATCATCTGGTTGCGGATTGCAGCACTCTCGGTAATGTGACCTGCTGTTGTATGTTCGTCGCTGTCGGCGTATAGTACCGCCTTTGTGAGCCCCGGCAGAATCCGGGGCGAAATTCCCGAATCGCCAGCTGCATAACGATTGTATTCATGGGGCAAAGGTAAATCTTGATCCGATAAAATGCGACCACGGTCAATCACGATGTCCTGAAAATCTAACTTATCGACCGTGAAATAGCTGTCGTTGAAATGCTGATCGCTTAAAACAATAACAGGGATTTGGTATTTGTCCGCCAGGTTGAAGGCTTTGGACATCAGATAAGCCGCCTGCTCAGGGTATCCGGGAGCAAGAACAGCCCGAGGAAAATCTCCGTGACCCGCATGCATCACAAAATTCAAGTCCCCCTGTTCAGTACGGGTGGGCAACCCGGTCGATGGACCGGGTCTTTGGCCGACGATAATGACTGCCGGTGTCTCGGTCATACCGGCCAGACTCAAAGCCTCGACCATTAAACAGAAGCCGCCGCCGGAAGTCGCCGTCATCGCCCGTGCACCGGCAAAATTGGCTCCGATGACCATGTTGATGGCCGCAATTTCATCTTCGGCCTGTTCAACAATGATATTGTATCTCTCAGCCTGGGAGGCAACAAACTCCATGATCGAGGTGGCTGGCGACATGGGATAACCCGAATAAAATTTTAAGCCTGAAGCCATTGCACCCAATGCCATGGCCTGGCTGCCGGTGAGCGTCATCTTGCGCCTAACCGTTTTTGCTGAAGGCACTTTAAAAAAAGGTATTATTTTCAAATTCCGTCGAACAAATTCATATCCGGCCGTTGCACTCCTTAAATTGTTTTCTAATACATCAGAGCCTTTTTGCTGAAACTGCTCTTCTATACAGGCTAGCACAGGCTGCAGCTCAAAGTCCGTCAGAGCAATCACCGCGCCGATTGCTACCGAATTGATCATAATTTTGCTTTTACCGACCTCTGAGGCAATTTTGCTAAAGGGAATGGATAGGTGATTGGGATCATCGGATGTAAAATCGATCGCATCCCGATCGAACAGCAAGACCCCACCTTCAGTCAGGCAGCCAATATCTCGGTTGGTCGTCTCTTTATCCAGCGCAATCAAAATATGAACCCTGTCGACGGTCGCCCGTACCGGTGCATTCGAAATTCTAACCTGGTCAAAATTGTGCCCGCCCCGGATGCGCGAAGCGAAGTCCTGGTTGATGAATACATAAAAGTCCTGCCGGACAAAAGTTCTGGCAAAAATTGAGCTAATTGACTGAATCCCCTGACCGGCCTCACCACCGATTCGAATGGAAATATCCATTTTATGCCCTCTTTAAACTTTTAATCATATGCAGACTTATATGGTTTTGCATTATAATGAAAATCGTTCTAATTAAACACTAAGGGGGTATTCTATGGAGGCGGCACCCGGAGTCGAACCAGGGGATAAAGGATTTGCAATCCTCTGCCTTACCACTTGGCTATGCCGCCATTTTGAAAAGCTAGATCAACTTAACATAAAGAAGAATATAATTGTAGACGCAGCGGCAATAAAAAAGCAACAATTTTCATTTTCTTTGATATTGTTACTGGACAGATGACAACTCATAAAATATTAACAATGTTATATGATTATAGTAATGTTGTTCGTTCAATAATCAAAAAGGAAAAATGGATATGGAAACACAACCGAATACAACTTTGTTAGCTATACGTCACGGCGAAACCAGATGGAATGCAGAAGAACGATACCAGGGTCATGGAGACAGCCCCTTAACTGAAACCGGTCGAAATCAAGTCAAGGCCCTGGGTCTTCGGATGAAGGCTTTTCAATTCAATTCTTTGATCAGCAGCGATCTGGGACGCGCGCAAGAAACGGCTACCATAATTGCTCATTACACGGGCCATACTGTAGAAACTGATAGTCGAATCAGGGAGAGAAATTATGGCGTTCTTGAGGGTTTGACTGTTCCTGAGATAAAAGCAACGCATTCGGAGATCTTAGAGAAGTTAGATGCGAATGATCCGGATTATATGATCCCTAAAGGTGAAAATCATCGACAACACTATCAGCGGAATGCTTCATTTATTAATGATTTGCTGCACCAGAGAGCTGGTACCAACATTGCTCTCATTATTCACGGTGGCGTTCTTGATAGCATTTTTCGTTGCATTGCAGGCCTTCCATTGGATCGTCCACGTTGCTTTACAACCAACAATGCGAGCCTGAGCATTTTCACGCATGGAACATTTTACGGCACAACCCGCTGGGTAATAGAAACATGGAATGATGTCGGACACCTAAATGGCATGGGTCGAAACCCTGGTCCGGGATGACCTGGATGCATATGAATTGTAGCGCCTCACTTTCAAGATATTTATTATGTAAGGCCATACCCAAAACGGCTGATTTTTTTAAACTACCCATCTGATTACCACGTTGATCATTTTATCGTTGGGAATATTTCTGCATCCGAGAATTGTAATATTCTGCCCCCTGATACCAGAGGAACGAAAAATATAGCTGATCGTTAATACGAATTTATTTTATCAAGCAGCAGAGACCGAAATCCAATGATTCTTCTGGCATGCTTGATAGCGCCATTTTCGTTTCTAATAATTTTGATTCGAATCTGACCGATATCCTTAACGTTTCCAAAAAATAAGTCTTTTGATTCCGGAAATAATTGAACGATTTGTCCGTCAGGCAATTTAAGTAATAATTTGCTTTTATCTCTATAGATCTTTAATCTCATTTTCTTCGCAGAATCAGGCACCAGCACCTTTTCATGATTTATTTTGTATTCTCCCACATATGTGTCAAGTACCGTGTTATCTAGTTTTATCACCTTACGCCTATAATCCGGTGATACCACTGCAGGTAGGATAAAGTTTGCCAGCATTGATTCATTACGCTCATGTCCGGAGTCGTTGCCGAAAATTTTACTTGTAAAGACCGCAACGAGATCCAATTGTGGAAAAACGTATATTTTCTGGCCACCGGTTCCTGAGGCCCAAAATGCCTCTATTTCCTGGTCACAAATAAAGGTTTTACCGCATCGCCATTGATATCCATACCCATATCCTTTAAACGTATCTATGTGTTCTCTGGTAGACGCTTCAATCCATTCTTGAGAGACGATCTGCTTATCTTCCCATTTACCCTGATTCAGCATTATATAACCAACTTTAGCCATATCCCTTGGCTTTAAAAAAAGATCTCCGTGTGCGTAGATCGTTCCGTCAGGATGTTTAAGCCATAGGTAATCTTCAATACCCATTGGTTTAAAAAGGTGCTGTTCGGCGAACTTATCTGCATACATCCCTGTCGTATTCTTTAGAATACCACCCAAAAGGACGGTCAAACCACTGTTGTAGCGCCACCTGCTTCCGGGTCGATCAATTTGCTTTTTATCTAGAACATATCCTATGGGGTGATCACTTTTGTAAATTAGCGTGTTTGGATTTTTAGGATGTGGATGTAACAATGTGATCTCATCCCAATCAACGCCTGCTGTCATGGTCAAAACATGCTTTAAGGTTATGTCATATTTCTGGTCGATCCATCCGGTGCCGCTATACTCGGGAAAAAATTCGTAAACTCTTTGGTTAACACTTGCGATCATCTGCCTGTCTATGGCAATTCCTATCAATACTGATGTGATGCTTTTAGTGACCGAAGCAATTATCGGTTTTATTTCACGGCTGTATCCGTTGAAATATTCTTCGAGTATCAGTTTTCCATTTTTTACGAGAAGCACACTATGAATATTCGGCAATTCATCAGCTAATATAGTATTCATCATCGCAGTGATTTTGTTCGTATCAACGCCCTCATTGCTCGGAGAGGATATTTCCCACCCATCATCCAATTTTAAGGGGGTCTGATAGCGATATTCACATGGTTTCAGCTGTTGTGCGGTTGAAAATGAAATCCAACGCGACTGTGACAGATTGTTAAGCGTAATCCAGTTAGGGCCATCCGCAACCCGAACCCGCCACTGATATGTCCTTCCGGGGATTAATCTATTTGGCGGGATCCTGATGGATAACATATCTCTCACGTAATCCGTTCTGTATACGTGCTTACGATGTATATCTCTGATTTGAAGCTGGTAATACAGGGCTTCCGCTCCGTTTATTGAGGACCACGAAAAGACCGGTGTTAGACAGGAGTAGGTTTCAACTCTGGCAGGATTGAATTTGGATGCATCAGGGATTGGGATTGTTTTTATTGATGATTGAGTGTCTGCAGCCGAACCTATAGAATTTCCGCTGACCAATTTGAAGGAATATTCACCGATTTCTGGGAATCCGGGCAGAACTATCCAGAAGGCTTTCCATCGGGGATTATAATTGAAATCATCTTTGCCAATCGGCAGGTCGCCGTTGGGTCCGATGACAGTAATCGAATCGATATCATCCGGCAACTTACCGGAGAAAGAGCGACCGACAACAATATCAAGGCAAGTTTTATGGCTGCCGCCGGGTCGGTGAACATGGTAAACAGCTGCTTCAATGGGAATTTCGGATGCGGCAGCATTTCGATATTCACATCCTAAAGAGAAAACAGCAAAAAATAATACCGCTAAAAACAATACGCTCCGTCTTTGTTCCCTCAGCAGGTACATTTTAATGCTCCTAGAAAATTAAGTCCGAATGTTGCGTTTTGAGATAGATTCTCGATCAGGAGCTTAAATCTGGATCAAAATGGCCATACAATCGGTGCAAGAATTATTGTAACAATCCCCACAACG
>Ga0209536_100000902_pt1 | contig 48959 bp, 29 predicted proteins | sample DeeMarSeWOR28_12_FD_187461 | JGI IMG/M metagenome (GOLD analysis project Ga0209536, IMG submission 187461) | Marine sediment microbial communities from White Oak River estuary, North Carolina - WOR-2-8_12 (SPAdes) (version 2) | ecosystem: Environmental > Aquatic > Marine > Intertidal zone >...
CAATCCATAATAAATTGTGGTCATAGGATTAAAGGGATTCGGATAGTTTTGCCATAGTTCAAATTGATCAGGAATATTAGATTGAAAATTTTCTGCTGACGTTGTCGGTTCTATAGTAAAAGGTGCATCACTTTGATCGTTGATTTGCTCATCTATAACATTTGTTATCTTGACTAATGCCTGTATTGTATGTATTGAGGGCACAGTCCACAAATAAATACCTGTGCTCGGCGTGGATTCAGTTACGATTTCCCAAGTTGCACCGTTATTTGAACTGTACTCAATCTTTACATTAATTACATCTGTACTCGACCAGGTTATGTATTGTTCTGTTCCCATTCCCCAAACTTCACCTCCATTGGGAGAAAGAACTGTAATAGTACCTGTGGTATCCCATCCTCCTTCGTGATACAATTCATTAATTTGATTTTTATTTAATGCTACATCATAAATTCTTATATCATCTAATCTTCCTTGTAAATACTCTATGTCCCCAGCTGAATTTAGACCCATAGCCAATGGATTGTTATCGGGAACAATAGGTCCCACTAATGCCTTAGTTGTATCTAGAACTCCGTCAAGATAGATCTTAGCAGTGTCACCATCATACGTGGCAGCAATAAAATACCACTTTGAAAAATCTAGAGTAGCATATGTAAAAATTCCCTGGGAACCGCCATTCTGAACGTAATAAATTCCTACATAACTACCCCCAGCCTGGTAATTAAGTTCGTATTGACCATAACTGCTAGAGGTTGTTTTCGCAATCATTCCAGCAACTTTAATTCCTGGGAAATCATCTATATATAACCAAGAAGTAAGAGTGATTGCACTAGTAGGGGATTGCAGGGAAGTTGAGTTGGGGACCTCAATGTAACCATCAATGCCGTTAAATTGCATAGCTTTATTTGGATTTCCAAATCGGTCAGTTGTCGGAGTAACACCCCCTATAATTGTTCCGTTATTTCCATTTCCGCTTTCATCATTTGCGTTACCATTGAATGGATAATAGGCTACTTCAGAGGGTGGGCTGATTAACCCTCCTCCGGTAATAACAGCTCCTTCACAGGTTCCGCCAAGATTCTCTGTTATATAATAACCACCCTCTAATACTTTAATAGTATCAGCACAAAATCTTGCTCCAGCATCTACATATATCCCTGTTCCACTTGTGATTGTTACTACTGTTTGAGCCGATATAATCTGTGGAAAAAACAGAAGTGTTATTAAATATAATTTTATTTTATTCATATCATTACTCTCTTACTACTATATTTAACCATAGCTGATGAATTGTTACTTGTCTTTCAAAGCAACATCATATTCCTCCTCCAGTAATCTCTTTAATTCTTCAACTTCGGAATTAAGTTTTTTCAATTCTTCAGAATGTTTATCTATCAGCTCTTGCTGTTCTTTTACAGCTTGAAGAAGCACAACTGATATTTTTGAATAATCTATTGATTTATATCCATCACGGTTCGTTTTTACTATTTCAGGGAATAACTTCTCAACTTCCTGTGCAATAAGACCTATTTGATTTCCTTCAGGAAAATTATTTTCCGGATACTCTTCTTTATTCCACTCATATTCCACCGGTCGTAACAAGTTTACTTTGTTTAATATACCCAGAAGAGGTTTTATATTATTTTTATATCTTTCATCTGAAGCTTGAGTCCAGGTACCTGTGTATGTTCCTGAGCCTAATACACTTACTATTCCATAATTAGGATCAAGTACGATTCCAGTGAGAAAACTACCAAAAGTAGTATCCATAACTCCAGATTTTAAGACTATCTGGTTATCCCCAGTTGATAAAACCTCACCTGTTTGCAAAAGGATTCTATTTTGACCACCGGTAGCTTCTCCAGTTGAAATAGTAAGGGTATTGCCACCACTATTACAAAATCCTGTACTTAATCTCATTTTACCCCCGTAATTATTAGAACCACTAGTCGATATATTTACATCACCTGATTGAGATGCAGCCGATCCACTATAGATATTAATGTTTCCACCTTCATAACCAGCTTGGAGATTAATATCTCCACCGAATGCACCTCCCTCTAAAGTAATACTTCCGCTATCAAAACCTCCTCGCATAATGATATTTCCATTTTGACCCGCATTAATTTCAATACTGTTTTGAATTTTAAAATTTCCTCCTCCAATCTCAGTCAATTCAATCCCATTTGGTTCTGCTGAATTTATTCCAAAGTTTCCACTTCCGTCTATCCTTAGCATCTCATCGTTACTATTATTTCTCACAACAAATGCGTCTGTAGTTGAATTACCCCCTAATTTTACTTCTACCTCTTGTGCTCTGGTCTGTCCTATGTATATGACCAAAACAAATATTGTAATTAAAAAGGATTGAATTGTTTTCATTTCTCACTCCTTTAGTGTTAAAGTACTATACTAAATTTATTATCAGTTTGACAGCTATTATATGCTAGTAAGGGAAGAGTAAAGGTGTAAAGTTTATTTAAGCTGCAGTTGTTCTGATGAATGAATAGAAAATTTCCTTGATGTGTATAATAAACAGATGATGAATAATTCATATTTATCAATCTATTTGAGTAAAAATCACTAATGGGTAACTAACTACATAATCAAAAATTATTCCTCGTCGAGCAAGTACAAATTCTTACCGTAAACAAAATAACTTGCTTAGCTGTGAGAATATAAAATTACAATAATTCTCATATTGAGATGATTATGACTCCTCAGATAGGAAATAAGATTTTATAATTAGCCACCAATCAAAACTAAATCTTTAAAATTTAAGATTTGTAAACCACCTCATACTAATAACATTAGTAATCTATTCCGTATCTAGTATAATAAACAAGTCCCACTCAGCTATACCTGAGCGGGATCAAATAAAAACTAGTTTACTTCATTAACACCATCTTCTTAGTTTCAACAAAAGAGCCAGCTCTCAGCTGATAGAAATATACTCCACTTGGTAGTGAGGATGCATCAAATGCTACCTCATAATTTCCAGCTTCTTTCTTTTCACTTAGTATTGTTAGTACCTGTTGACCCAGCGAGTTGTAAATTTTCAAATTCACATCAGACTTCTCTGGTAATCCATACTTTATTATTGTATTTGAATTAAATGGGTTTGGATAATTTTGAAGAAGCTTATAATCCAATGGTGCCGGATTATCTATATATACTATATCGCTGTATTCATAGCTTCCATTAAAATCCATCTGCTTTAATCTATACTCCAGTGATTTTGCTGATATCAGGTTTATATCATCTGAATATGAATACTCATTAGGTTCGGTAGTGGTTCCTGCTCCCTCAACGAATCCAATTCTTATCCACTCACCCCTACTCTCAACAATTATCTTTCTTTCAATTTCAAAACCAAGATTGTTTGTTTCAGTTGCAGTTGACCAGTTAAGTAAAACATTTCCTTTTTTCGTTGTAGCAGTAAGGCTGATAAGTTCAACAGGTATTGTACCACCACTATTTACAGTTTTTAGAAAGGCACCATTTAGTCCAATTGCATAACCTTCATTTTCATCTACAAAGTCTATATTGAACAGATGGTCATTCGTTCCAGAATCTTGCTGATACCAGCTATATCCTCCGTTTGTGGTCACGAGAATTGTTCCATTCGCCCCAACTACGTAACCCCTGTTTTCATTAATAAAATAAATACCTGATAAGTCTTCATTAGTGCCCGAGTTTATCTGGTGCCAGCTTTCTCCAATATCTATTGTTTTCCAAATTACTCCGTTATCATCCACTCCGAAACCAGTGGAATCATTTACAAAGTATTTTACATTACCTCCTCCCACTTCGTACCAATTGTAACCCCCATCCGTTGTTTTGTATAGACCTTTAAAGCCAATTTCTGAATTAAGAAAGTATAATCCACCCGCACCATAGTAGGGTACCTCGCCCCCAATATGTGTCCAATTATAACCACCATCCGTCGTCCTAAATAACAAACTGTAGTTAAACCAACCGTAATACTCATCTATAAAAAAAACTTCTGAGACAGCTGTTAAAATGGAATGATAACAGTTATTATTTAATATCTGATTCTGATTCAAAAAATTATGAAAATTCGCCCAGGAATACCCACCATCAGTTGTTCTATAAAGACTCCAATAATGAGATGCAAATCCTAATGTATCATTTACAAATTGAATTCTACCCTCTTCATCTTCTAGAGGATGCCCCAGGAAAGCATAAAGAATCCAGTAACCAGAATTTTCAAGGGGTTTTGATATTGCTGGAGTGGGCTCGTACATATGGTTATTAATTGTAACATATGCTGCCTTGATCTCTTCACTATAGACTGACAGCGAGAATCCTCTAAGTTGATCATTGCCAGAGTAAAGTAAATTCCAATTTATGCCATAATCAAATGTCATCGCAATTGTTCCTTTATATCCAGCAACAATACCTGCACCGTTATTATTAACAAATAAACACCCACTATAAAAAGAGTGCAGATGACGATAATAAAGTCCACTTCCAGTCTGCCAGGTATAACCACCGTCTGTAGTCCTCCTAACTACGTTAGCACAAGATGGTGCATTTTCACCCGCAAAGACAATATATCCATTATATTCATCCCGAAAGTATATTTCTCCGAAATAATCGCTTCCAACAGTAGAGTTTTCAACTATTATGTCCCAAGTGCTACCGGCATCCGTGGTTTTTAAGATACGTCTATAACCGGAAATCCACCCGATACTATCATTAATAAAAAAGACTGTATTTAATGAATGCGAATAATTCAGACTGTCCCAAGATTGACCTCCATCAGAAGTGCTGAGAAGAACACCTGTCGAATACCCTCCAACAGCAAATCCTTTTTGCTCACTTATAAAGAATACTGAGTTTAGTCCACTACTTACACCGCTGTTTTGTAATGTCCAACTATTTCCTCCATCTGTTGTTTTCTCTATTATTCCATTATCTCCAACTGCCCAGCCAGTGTTTTCACTTATAAAATGCAAAGAATTAACTGTAGAATCTAGAGTACTAACTATATTCCAGCTTTCACCACTGTCTTCAGTTTTAAGTACTATCCCATCTTGGCCAGCACACCAACCCAGGTTTTCATTCTCAAAATGAACAGCGTTAAAACCTTGGGTGGTTCCACTTGATTGTTTTATCCACTTCAGACCAGTGTTCGTTGTTTTCATTATCAATCCACCAGAGCCAACTATCCAACCGGTACTGTCATTGACGAAAGATATATCAACAAGACGATTTCCATCCGGCAAAGGATTAATATCAAACCATTGCGATAATGAGGGATTGCTGAATAGAACGGTTAAGCAGAAAAAGAGTATTATTTTCCCCATAGCTCCACCTTTTTTTAAATTAGTTCTCCAACTAATATTGTACCATACTAAATAAAATGCAGAGTGTCAAGAAAAATAAACCAAGCAAATGGCAATGTTTGGTAAGCGACAAGTGATAAATCCGATGACATGGTGTCAGATGCAATGCTAAAGTAACTTAGTTAATTCTAATTGAATACTACTCGATATTTTGTCGACGATAAGTAAATCAATAATTCTGATAATCCAATATGAATAATACCGTTGATCGATGAGAAGATAATTTTTTCATAATATTTATGCAAATGGCTAAAGCAGTGGGACAACATCATGCTAGTCTATTTTCTATTTCCTTAGAAGTTTTAGTTATAGATAATCCACCTAATGCAGTGCAACATAATTCTGATGGAAGTTTTTCTCCGACCTCGTTCATCGTTTCGATTACTTCATCCAAGGGTATAACAGGATCGAAATTCGCTAAAGACATATTTGCACAACAAAGAGCATTACTGGCCGCCATAACATTTTTACCAAGACAAGGTACCTCAACTCTGTTAGCTACGGGATCGCAAATTAAACCAAGCATATTTTGAATTGCCATCGATGCTGCAGATGTTGCCTGTTCTGTCGATCCATTCATCATGGAGATAAGTGCAGCAGCTGTCATTCCCGATGCAGAACCACCTTCAGCCTGGCATCCACCAACTTCAGCAGCAAATGTAGATTTCGCAGCAATAAAAATACCTATCATACCTGCAGCAAGCATAGCTTTTGTAATATCATCTTCGGACAGATTCATCTCCTTTGCTACTGCAACGCAGGTTCCAGGTAATGTCGCACAAGCACCCGCCGTAGGTGCAGCAACGATAATACCCATAGAACTTTTTACTTCCATCATGGCTGTTACATAAGGGATAATTGTGTTTAATAGTCCACCATTTAATAGCCTATTCTGTTTCTCCTTTTCAATGAAATTACCCGATTGAAATCCAAGAATTCGGTCTTTATATTTTGTACCTGCTAATCCTGCATTAATAGACTTCTTTAATATCCGTACAACCTTCTTCATTTTCTCAAAAACTTCTTCCCCGGTTATATTGCCACGCTTTGATTCATAGTATTGTGCAAGTTTCCACAATGGCCAATTTTTATCCTGGTTGAATTCGTTCATTTCTTCACAGGTAGTAAAAGGTACTTGAATATTTCTTTTTGAAAGAATAGGTAGAACAGGATTAATTTCAACAATGCTTATAACATTCTTCCTTGCTGATAAATCAGCTTTAAGAGAAGCATTTAAAAATTTTTGTGATTTAATCTGTACAATATCAAATCCATTTCCCTTATATAATAAAACCTCATCGGCTAATTGTTTATTTAATATTTCATCTTGAATCTTTTTACTCTCTTTTTTTGTATAGATTATTGTCTCAAAATAGTCTCCATGCATTGGAATTGATATTCCATCGAGTTCAATGATCTCTATCATACCACCTCCCCGCGAAATGGCTATTATCTGATGCTGAACTGTACTATTTGTCAATGTTAGCTTGTAAGTATTAGGATGGATGGCACCGGTTGCATGGATCTTAATTTCTACATTTATTCCACTTTCATTAATTGCACTTTCTGAGTTTATCAGTTCTTCGTCATCAGCATCGTAACCTAGTAATCCACCAAATAATCCCATATCCGAACCTTGACTCTTATGTGTAGTGGCCAAGGACCCATTTTTATCAAACTCAATTAACACTTTTTCTATATTATTCTTCATTAAGTCTCTGGCAATTCTTCCTATTCTCAATGCTGCGGCACAATGTGAACTTGATGGACCACGCATTATAGGACCAATTACATCATTAAATATGCTTGGCAAAATAGTTTTCGTTTTATTCATAAAAATTTCTCTAATTTATAATAAAATTTGTAAAAGAATTATATCAATTCATTATCAATCAAAATTTAATTATTTCAAGAAGAAGAATTTCAATCATACTCCCGATTTTATTAAGCTATAAAATACCGTTTGATGAACACAAACTGAAGCTGCATTTTTTGATTATATAAGTTGAAGAATAGTAGTAAGCTAATTTATAGTCTTTAGATTAATTTAGAATGTAAATATTGGTTTAGGACAGTATATTCTCATCGGCCAGGATTCTTTATTTCAAATCAGAAATTCAAAATATTGCAGTAAATCTATACCAATTTGAGCATGGATCCTGGGCTTCATTATTGAGGAAGGATCAGGGGAGAGACTAATTTATTAACAGTCAGTTACAATATTGGATGATCGTCATTCTAATATCAATTCCTGTTTTTCGCAAATTGTTATTGTTTCAATACAATTCAAATTTTTATTTATTTATTTTTATTGGATTAAATAAACAACTTTAAACTGTTGAATGTTATTTCATTTGGATCTTAATATCTTGAATGCAACTTAAGATTAATTGACTGATTTATTTTAATATAGATGAATAAAACACTTCGTAACGTAAACTCAAAAAAGTATTTAATACAAACTTTATACGTAATTATTGGAATATTTTTTATTTGTGTTCTTGGCTTCATCCTGACAAAGGATATTAAGTTATGGGTGGATATTGGTATTGGAGATGAAGCAAAATATTTGAGTGATGGAGTAAATTTATTAACGAAGAGACCCGATCCTGCATGGGCACCATTATATTCAATTTGGTACTTCTTTCTTAGTTTATTCCAGAAGGATTCTATCAATTTATACTATTTAAATTTTAGATTGATAACCATCCTACCAAGCGTAACACTTTATCTATATCTGTTAAAAATGAAAGTTTCTCCGGCTTTAAGTTTTTACTTCTCTTTTGCTCTTTTGATTTCATTAGTCAATTTACCTACTTGGCCAAAAGTATCACATTTTTGTCTATCACTGATTTTTATTGGATTAATTATAGTCCAGGGTATAAAAGAGAAAAATACAAGAGTGTTAGCTGCATTTATAATTTCACTAATTCTTGTCTATATAAGACCAGAGTTCATGTTATCTTCATTGATATTTGCTGGAATTATAATAAAACGCGTGATTAAAAATGATTTTGGTATTAAAAGAATTAGTATAGCCGTCTTAACAACCTTAATTCTTTTCTTATTAATTGGAATTCCATATTCAGCTGGAAGAAATTTAACAGCTTTCGGACAAGCTTATCACAAATATCTCGATATAAGTGAAAGAATCGATGATGATGGGGCAAAAGATTGGACAGAAATTTTATCTGAAGATTTTGGAGATCCAAAATCTATCACAGATGCAGCCTTTAATAACAGCGATAAGTTTATAAAACATATTGGGACAAATCTTAACAGACTGCCTGCTATCTATATAAATTTCATAGAAACATTATTTCCAAATAATATTTTTCCGATCAGCTTCATAATTAAAATATTGATTGTGCTGTCAATTATTTCATTAATATTTGTATTACTATTATTAAACAAAATAGGGAGATATAGAGAAATTACTTTAAATGGATTTACTGAGAAAAAAGATTTATTAATTTTTTCAATAATATTCAGCCTCCCTCCATTGTTAAGCATCATTCTATATTATCCAAGGTCACATTATATATTACTACTCCTACCACTGATATATTTGTTTATAAGTCAAATGATTATGCCATTAAAATTTAATAGTTCTATAAAGAATTTTACATCATTTTGTTTCTTAATTTTATTTGCGTTCTTATTAATACCTCATCTATCTTCATATTTCATCAAATCAAATTTTAAGAATCTTACCGCGGTCCAGAGTATAAAAAATCTGAATATTAGTGAGAGAATAAACATACTGGAGAACGAAGGTGGTTTAAATGTTTACCTTCCGGACAACTATAAATGGATCAGACTGGAATCAAAGAAAGAAAGTTTTAATGAATTTCTCTATAAAAACAAAATCAATATGATTTATTATTCTAATATGCTTAATAATTCAGTCCAGTTAAAAAGAGACTCGACCTGGTTTAAGTTTTTAAAGTATCCAGACACATTTGGTTTTAATAAGTTGACAATCAAAGATGGTGGGAAAATATATATTAAAGATGAAATTAGGGGTAAATAATATACTGTGCGATTAGTAAACTAATGCTAAAAGCAGGTATAAAACGTTTTCAAACCATCGGCGGGCTCTTAATATCAGCCAACTTTGTGGGAATTTTGAAAGAAAAGAGCTGGTGAATCCGTCTTCAATTCATTTCGCCTGACAGGCAGACTTGATTCCCGATAAAATCGGGACTGATTACAAAAGAATATCTGTAGTAAAATACAATAATTATTAGGGCTTTTAACAAGGACTCCTTACTCAATTACTTACTTATTGAAAGGAGCCCAGTATGTTTCTCACTAAATCAACCAAGTCTCCCTATTACCAGCTAGTTTATGATGACCTGCCCCTTAAAGTGATACCAATGCAAAAGTTAGTAATTACCCATCAGGCACTGGCATACTGAATAGGTAATATTGCCTCCGGTGCAGGAGCTCTGTAACCCAAAGAACTATGTGGTCTCACCTGATTATAATGATTCCTCCAATTCTCTGTGATTACTTTTGCTTCTAAAATAGTATCAAATATCTCTCCGTTCAACAGTTCATCTCTGAGTTTTCCATTAAATGATTCGATGTAACCATTCTCCCAGGGACTGCCTGGTTCAATAAATAATGTTTTTACTCCCAGTCTTTCTAACCAGCTTCTTACCGACCTGGAAGTAAATTCTGAACCATTGTCTGATCTTATGTGATCAGGTATCCCTTCTGTAATAAACAGTTCTGAAAGCTTATAAAGAACCTCTGGTGCTTTTATTTGTCTTTGAATATGTATGCTTAAACACTTCCTGCTATATTCATCTATAACTGTAAGCATTCTTATTGATCTTCCATCACTTGTTCTATCCACAATGAAATCATAGCTCCATACGTGATTTCTATACAATGGCCTAAGTCTTAAACAGGACCCATCATTTAACCACAGGCGTCTACGTTTTGGCTGCTTTCTGGCCACTTTTAGTCCTTCTTACCTCCATATTCTCTCAATCCGTTTGTGATTGACTTTCCAACCCTGTTCTCTTAACAATGCTGTTATTCTTCTATAACCATATCTTCCATACTGACAAGCCAGCCTTACCATCTCTTCCCTCAACTCATCTTCATCATCTCTTGTTTTTTTCTTCCTTCTCTGTGTTGATCTCGGCTGACCAAGCAATCGACAGACTCTTCTCTCCGATACTTTCATCTTTTCAACTACTGCCTTAACTGCCCGGTCTTTCTTCTCCGGGCTCAGTAATTTCCCCGGACTGTCTCCTTCAGTATTGCATTATCAAGTGATAGATCGGCTACTAGTTTCTTCAATCTGCTATTTTCCTGTTCTACCTCCTTTAGTCTCTTTGCCTGGTCTATCCTCATCCCTCCATATTCTTTTCGCCACTTATAATATGTCTGTTCCTTTATTTCAAGCTGCCTGCATATCTCCACTATGCTCAGTCCACTTGATTGCAGTACCTCTGCCTCCCGTAGTTTGCTGATGATCTGCTCGGCTGTAAATCTCTTTTTACCCATAGTTTTTTCTCCTTTGATCCTAATTTAACTATTGGATCCGTTTTTGGGGGGCAGGTCAGTCTTTGGGAGGAGATACTGAAGTTGTTAACTATCAATTTGCCCTCTGGTCATAATTGACAATTCTTGATAAAATCATCAAAAATTGAGAGTGAAATGAATTTGGTTGTAAAATATAAATGTTATAATGGATTAATTGCAAAATACTTAATCAGTTTTTAACAAATCAGCATTTTTACAATCTCTTTTATTAGTAAAAAAACTCTACTTTCAAGGTTTCCGTCAGTTGGTGAGCGGCTTTGAATCGCTGGGCGGGTGATAAAATATCAGTAGGTGATCGACTATTTCGAGCTGAAAATCTTACTTTCTAATAAAAGTTCATACCTTAGTTCATAATAGAAACCGAAAAATCCAATTTGCAAATCATTAGGTGATCTCGCTGATAATGCATCAGACGGTTTCCAATCATTTTTTCAGATTTCTAAAAATATCACCACTTAGAAAATCAAAGTGGGGATTGAATTACTAAATTTCGTATACTTCTTTACTTTATCAACAACATCTTCTTAGTTTCAACAAAAGAACCTGCTTGTAATCTGTAGAAGTAGACACCACTTGTGAAAGCAGATGCATTGAACGCAACTTCATAATTTCCTAACAGTTTTTCTTCATTAAGTAAAGTCACAATTTCGTTTCCAAGTATATCAAACAATTTTATAGAAACAATTGACTGTCGCGGTATAGAGTATCGTATCGTAGTGCTTGGATTAAAAGGATTCGGATAATTTTGTTCTAACCTGAATTCTGTCATTACTAAAGTTTCCTCTTCAACTCCAACCAATCCATCAAACTCATCTGCTCCAATATCTGGAGAAGTAGCATTACGAGTATCTTTGTCAATATCACTATGTATTCCTCCAATTGTAGTTCCACCTGCGTTAAGTGGTGTTGTAATTGATCCATCTATGTGCAAGTAAGGCTCAACAAAGTGCGGCATCTCGGTATAGCTGTGTAAATCTTTACCCATCGTTTGCCAGTCTTCCAAGGTGTGGTAATCCATACCTCCGGCACTAACTAAACAATTATACTGGTTTAGCTCATAGTATAAATCATTATAATCTGATGTAAGATTCGAAGCATCATAATCATAAATTGCAGAAGCACAATATGGTGACTCGTCCCTGGTGTTAACTAAAATATTATTATTTACGTAAACGTGTGAACAGTTATTTCCAATGTACAAGGCTGCAGAGCCTAGTTTATTAGTTCCGGTTCCAGATAGATATACTGAGTTATAATATACTTTTGGATAACTCTGATTTCTTATCTCTATTCCACATACCCTGGCATTAGTTTGTGGTGATGTGCTTTGAATATTATAAACCATATTATTATAAACTGAATTAACAACACCTTGATAACCTGTAATTCCATTTAAAAATATTCCAATCCCACCATAATCACCGTCACTTACATGAATATTGTGAATCACATTGTTTCTTATTATTTCTCCAACTCCTCCAAGTGAAACAATTCCGGGACTATAAACGAGACTGGGATTACTTCTGATATTCTGAATGATATTATTCTCAACAATAGTTTTTTGGCAGCATGTTAAATTGATTCCCCTCGAAATTAGACTATCGCTTTCTGAGCCGATCTTATTCCCACGAATTATATTTCCATAAGCCCGATAGGAATATGAAATTATACTAATTCCCATTGCACCCTTTTTAATAAAATTGTCTTGAATCAGGTTACTATCTGGGGTAAAAGGACCCGACTCATAAACAAATACTAATGCGCATCCTAATCTTGTATAATCCTCATCTTCAAAAATTATATTTTGAATTACATTGTGTTTTGAATTATTTACAAATACAATTCCATCATTCCAGGAGTACTGTGTATTTTGATATGAATGAATTCTAAGAGTAGTAGTTCCTGCTAAATCAACTCCATCTATAGTCACATAACTTGTATTTAAAAAGCAAAGCACTGATAATCCATTACCTTCAATTGTTACATTTTTATTAATGGCCGGTCTAATTGTAACTCTGCTGTTCGATCCTGAGCCAGGGATAGGTCCAATCAATCTGAAACCATATTTACTTGATGGTGCTGTATATAAATCATCAGTAAGTTCTATAGTGACATCTCCTGTAATACCATCAGTGCTAAGCTTGTTAAATGCTGAATCTATGGAAGGAAAAACACCTGAATTACCAACTGTGTATTTTCCTGTAGACAAAGGCGCACCTGGTAGATATTGTACCTTTTCAGGAATATTAATCTTTATGCTCTTCCTTAAGGATTCAATTTCTTGAGATAATAGTTTTATTTGTACGAAAATTATAAGCATTACTGCTAAAAGTGATATTAACTTTTTCATTTTTAACCTCGTTTTTTTTAAAAAAAGCACGAGGCTAATAAATAAAATAAAAGGGGGGGCTACCTATCAACTATGAATTCATTACTTGCAGTATTGTTCAAATCACTTGCACTTATGAATTATATACTTGCACTTATGAATTATGTTTTAAATTTGGATAAAATTTGAGGGTTAAAAAAAATTTAATTTGTGTTTCTCTGGTTAGATGGTATTTAGATGGGTTAATACTTAGCTTAATAAATCTTTTGGCGGGTAACCAAACTCCTCCTTGAAACATCTTGAAAAATATGCTGGACTGGAAAATCCTACCGAGTACGCTACCTCAGATACGTTGCCCTTTTCCTGCTCTATCATCTGCTTTGCTCGATGCAGTCTAACTGTCCTTACATATTGACTTGGTGATTTCCCTACCAATGCTTTTACCTTTTTATATAAGTGAGTTCTGCTCATTCCTATCTCTGCTCCACAATCCTCTATACTAAAGTCTTCCTCAGATATATGTTTCTCTATTACTTCAAATATTCTGGCTAGAAACTTTTCATCCAAGCTTTTTAGTTTTTTCCTTGTCGGCTTTGTTAAAAATTCTCCCTTGCTGAATTTCTCCTGCAGTTTTTTTCTTGTATTAATCAGATTTTCTACTCTTACTCGAAGCTCCTTTAAATCGAATGGCTTCGTAAGATAATCATCTGCTCCTGTTTCTAACCCCTCAATCTTATTTTCCTGTCCGGATTTTGCTGTTAATATAATGATTGGAATATGACTGGTTTTTTCATCATTCTTTAATATTCTAGTTAACTCATTACCATCCATCTTCGGCATCATTAAATCACTTATTATCAGATCTGGTATTATATCAGCCGCAATCCTTACTCCCTGCTCACCGTTAACTGCCTCTTCAACATTATAGTTGTTAATGAGAGATTCTTTTATATATTCTCTCATATCATAATTATCCTCTACAACAAGAATTGTTGTTGGATCTTCGTCTTTTATTGTTTTTGTTGCAGCTATTTCCTTCGATATTAAATTTTCTTCTTCAATGGGAACCTCAATCTGATCAAGAGTCTCCTTTGCCTTAACTATTTCATCATCTTTCAGATGATTTTTTCCAAGAGGTAGATTGATTGCAAATTCTGTCCACTTGCCAACTTCACTATTAACTGTTATACTACCATGATGTAATTCCATCAGATCCTTTGCAAGTGCTAATCCTATCCCTGTCCCTTCATACTCTTTTGTATGTGTTGAATCTACCTGGTAAAACCGGTCAAATAATTTTGGTAGTTCTTCTTTTGCGATCCCTACACCAGTGTTTCTAATCTTTATTTCTACTGTACCATCTGATAACTCATCTATTGTAATAGATACTTTTCCTCTTTCTGGTGTAAACTTAAATGCATTCGATAGCAGATTTGACAGAATCTTCATCATTTTCTCTCTATCAAAATAAACTTCGATTAAATCACTACTCGATTTGATTTTTATCCTTATGTCCTTTGATTCAATTAGTGATTCAAATGAAAGTGCAGCACCTTTGATAAATGTGACTATGTTGCCTGGAGTAGCTTCGAGTTTTAATTTGCCTGAATCTAGTTTGGAAAGGTCTAATAACTGATTTACAAGTTGAAGAAGACGATTTGAGTTCCTTCTAATAAATGAAGCCTCCCTTGTTATACCTTCATCAGAGGATTTCGAAAGGATTTTTTCTGCAGGACCAAGTATTAGGGTGAGTGGAGTTCTAAATTCGTGGGAGATGTTTGTGAAAAACCTGCTTTTCATTTCATCTACCTCGTGCATTTTCTCTGCTTCAAATTTGCTCATTTCATAATCGTGTTTTATCCTTAATCTTTTAAGCTGAAGTTTCCAAGTGAAGTAGATTGCGCTTAGAATAAGAATTACATAGAGAATATATGCCCATGTTGTTGCCCACCAGGGTGGGTTTATAACCACCAATATTGATTTACCCACTTCATTCCAGATTCCATCATTATTAGATCCCTTTACTGTAAAAACATAGCTTCCTGGATCTAAATTTGTATATGTTGCAAATCTTCTGTTTGCATCTGTATAAACCCAATCAGGATCAACTCCTTCCATTTTATATGCATACTTGTTACGTTCGGGATCAGTAAAATCTAACGCAGCAAATTCGAAAGTAAAAACATCCTGATCGTAATCCAGAACAATTTCTTCAGAATGAGTGATAGCTTTTTTTAATGGAGAGTCTTCTCCCACAGCTATCGGTTTATTAAAAATTTGAAATCCAGTTATCGCTATCTCTGGTGGAATCTCATTATTCTTAATGCTGTCAGGATCAAAAATTATAAAACCTTGCGATCCACCGAAGGCGATTTGTCCGTTGTTAAGTTTAATACAACTATTAAAGGCAAATTTAATGTTAGGTAATCCATCTCGTCCATCATATGATTGAATTACACTTTGCTCCGGATCAAATTTTATGAGTTTTTTGCTGGTTGTAATCCAGAGTTTTCCGTTGTTGTCTTCAATTATTGCCTCAATTTGATTCGGTATGCGAAAGTCTTCAAACTTATACTGATTTACTTTACCACTTACCAAATTATATTTAAATAAACCTAAATCAGTACCAATCCATAAATTCTTTTCACTATCCTCATAGATTTCACGTAATGCATTGTTATTTAATGTTTCACTTTCATTAGTAATAAAATCCTTTAAATCAAACTTAACTTCACACTTTCCTTCAATATCTCTTCTGATCAATAAATTATCTCGCGTTATAAGCCAAAGCATTCCCATATGATCCTTAAAAGTATTAACTATGTTTTGAATTACTTGACCATTAATTTTTATCTCATATGGAATAAATTGTTTAGTTTCTTGATCGAAAAAATGGAATGTGTTTTCCTGCTCCAATAATGCTGTCCATATTCTGCCTTCATTATCTCTCACTACATTTTTGAGATCAATTCCAGAAATACCATAGTAATCAATTTTTTTGATCTCATTTTTATACTTTTGGTAAACAGAGGGTGCAATCTTAAAAACATTTATTCCATGATATTTTTGGAATTCTGGACTTTCTGAAGCTTCACCAATCCAATCCTGGAAGGCGTGCCTTTCATTGGTTCGATAATTCAGGCTGTATCGTCCCGGTTTCAATTTTAGAAAAGATATTTCACACCTGTTTTTAAATGAACTGTATGAATTCCTTGAACTTCCTGGATTCATTTTCCAAACAGTTTTGTCATCAGTTCCTTCTGTAATCCATCCATAATCAACTAACTCCGAAAGATTTCCCTCACCTGTACAGTAAACCATTACATACGTTGGTCTGTCAATAGAAAAGTCTTTTTTTAAATATTTATTATTTGAAACTTTGTTAATAGTGGCTACTTCTGTAGAGTCTTCTGTCAGCTTCACTAGAAGTCTGTATAGTGGATCAGAGTATGTAATGTATTTTCCATAATTATTATAATTTCTTGTCTTTGGATCGAACTCTAAAAAATAACCCTGACATATAAGCCATAGTTTGCCATTATTTGATTTTAGAATCTGAGAAATTATAACCGGAGTATCATCAATTATAATAGGATAATGGAATAATTTACCATTTTCGAATTTCATTAATCCGTCAATTCCAATCCATAAAACATCATTTTTATCTTCAAAAAATGTGAGGGTCCAACCTATGTCTTTTGTGATAGAATTAGTAATAAAATGTCTATAGTGATTGAAATATTTCTTTCGAGGTATAATTTTAATTATACCATCGCAAAAGGTCCCAACCCATATAATTCCAGATTCATCAAAACAAATAGATGAAGCACTAATGGTACTCAACTCCTCGGAAAAATGTTTTGCACTATTTCGATCACTTGAAATTTGAATTAAACCTCCTTCCCCAAGCGAACCAATCCACAAAGTATTTTCCTTGTCTTCAACCATCGACCATATCATGTGATTGTAAAAAAGCGATCTGTATTTCTTAGTAACTATCGGACTGATAAATTGATCATCCACTTTATCATATTTAAAAAGATTCCAAGATCCAATCCAGAGTCTTTTTTCATTATCCTCATACAACGAACTAATACCTTCTGCAGGTAAGCCACTTGAGTCTATCCAATTGTATTGATAGTGAATAAACTCATTTGTCTTACGGTCAAATTTCTCTAATCCCCAGCCATTTAATCCCACCCACAGATTATCAAGATAGTCCTCACAGATAGACCAAACCCAATCAGAACTTATACTTGTTGGGTCATTAAGATCCATGCGATATGAAAAAAAATCACCTGTACTGGGATTAAAACTGTTTAGTCCACCCGCCCGGGTTCCAATCCAGTAAACACCACTTCTGTCTTTATAGATACACTCTATAACATTGTTACTGATACTATTTGAATCATCTGCGTTATGCTGATACTTAATAAACTTCTCACTCTGTAGGTCAAATTTGAAAAGACCCCCTTGTGTCCCAATCCAGATAACCTTTCCACTATCTACTGGATCCTCAAAAATTGTTTTAATAAATGCCTGTCCACAATCATAAAGTTTAATATTGTAACCATCATATCTGTTCAGCCCGCCTTCAGTTGCGAACCACAAAAATCCGTTACTATCCTGTAAAATATCCTGGATACATCCATTTGCCAATCCATCTTTTGTTGTGATATACTCTATTTTATAATCTTGGTTTTGTGGAAATGATAAAAATGAAAGATTAATAAATACCAAGACGATTAAAAAGTAGAAATGCCTGAATGAAATTCTTACTTTACATGTGATATGATTCAGCAATTTATCCATGGTTAATAGAATCTTAAAATCCTACCTCAATTCCTAATCGTAAAGAAAAAGACGGCTGATAACGATATGCTTGTCCATAATAAGGGTTAGGACTAATCGGATCTCCATTTTCATCGAAGTTAAGATATTTCAACTGCTCTATATCCACAGGCTCACGCTGGCTAGCAATGTGAAACAGATCGAGTATTAATTGTGATTTTAATTTTGAAAATAAATTTAACCCATAAATGATTCGTGCGTTCAAGTCCCAAATTGTCTTAGTCCTACCTGCTGACCCACGTGGTAAGAGATATTTTCTTACACCAAAACCGTCCTGAGCATATTCACTCAATGGGGTACCACTTTGAGCAATAAATGATATACCTGTTATCAAGCCAAATGAGAAACGATATGATCCCGATAACTTAAATACGTGCGTCCTGTCGTTAGGAACTAGTCCAGTTGTGTTTATACGGGATGTTGAAAGATCATCGAACATACTATTTTCATTCGGAAATACCGAGTGTTTAGATGCATCAAAAAGTCCTTCATAATTACCATAGTTTCTCGAGAGAATATAAGAGGCAAGAAAATTGAAATGTTTATCATTAGAGCGCTGAATAGTCAAAATTAATGCTGTGTAATCTCGCTGTGGTTGCGGCCATTCAGAAAAAATTCCCCTTCCCGGATTTCCATATTGCCATCTTCCTTCTTCCTCCAACCACATACGATCAATGCCCTGTCGGAGTGTTCTGTAAACTCCTTGAATACCAACTTTAATATTCCAATCAATAAGTCTTTCATAACCAAGACTAAATTCATCGTAGTACTGCGCTTGCAAACCCTCAACCTCAGGTCTAATGATGTGTTGGAAGTTATAAAGAGTATCTCCGCCGGTATTATCTAAACGTGGATCATGATCAAAACTAATCCAGTAATCATACCCGTTTTCAGAATGAAAATTTACAGATTGAAATAAAGCATATTCCTGAGAGTATCTACCAAAGGATCCAAAGATTCTGTTTATACCTTCTTCATCAGGAAGAAATACAATCCCAATACGAGGCTGAAGAGGAACTTGAATTGTTTGTGCAACCTCTGCATTCGATCCAATTATAGTATGACCATCCCATCTTATTCCTGCTGTTAGATTCAGACTTTTGAAAATTTTCCAACTATCTTGAATATATAACGATGGAATGCGATTTGATACTTTACCGAATCCTTTTCCAATCGATTCACCATAATCACTACTGTCATATCTCTCTATTAAATGGTAATCGTAAATATTACTTACACTATTAGTCTTATATTCAACTCCTCCATTTAGAAGATGATCTCCAAGAATTACGTTAGCAGAAATCCTTCCAAAATTACTGTACCTAAACGAATCCCAGCTTGAAAAAACTCCACCTGACCAAAACTCGTCTACATAATCACTATAGGCTATCTCAGTTCGTCCTATTTCTGTGGAACCCTCTCCCGTATCATGTCGATCTACCCTAGTTATTAATCCTTGCAAAATTATATTGGTTCCAATTGTATATATTCCATTTATTGAATAATTAACGCCACCCTCAATAATATCCTGAAGAAAAGGGTCAGGATTTTTTAATGTGGACGGTGGTACATTTATACCACGACCAACTGCATCACGTCGCGTTGGATCACCAGTTATAGTAAAAATTAAATTGAGATTTTCAGATGCTTTCCAGCTTAACTTTCCTGCAAACGAATTTGTCATAGTTTTGTCAACGTAGGTCCCAAAACTTGGAACCTCCACATCTCTATTGTTAAACCTGGGATTATATGCAGCATAAAACCACAACTTATTGAGAACAATTGGTCCGCCTAAACTTATACCTATATCGTAGTCAGAGAAATCTCCCTGTGTTACATCTAGAGTACCAAATCTCTGATTTTCGGCAAGTTGATTACTCGTGTAGAAACCAAAAACACTTCCGTGAAATTCATTTGAGCCGGAAAATGTAACGACATTGATGAGTCCACCAAGAGAGCTTCTAGAATCGACATCATATCCGCCGGTTTTGACCTCAACTTCACGAATAAAATTATAGGGTAATTTAGTTCCATCTCTACCAGCTAATGGATCTGAAACTTCCACCCCATCGACAAAATATTTATTTTCAAATCCTGTTGCACCACCAATATTTGCTGGATCACCGTAGTAACTTATGTTTACTGATGGTAGGAGTGTAGCTATATTTACATAATTTCTGTCGACTGGTAGATCCTCAAAAACTGAAGAATTTATGTTTCCACCATAAGAAGTAGAAACTGGATCAATTATTGGTCTCTCCCCTGATACTGAAATTTCAGGAAGACTAATAGCTTGCTGTTTCATTACAATTTCACCAACATAGGTAGTTTTTCCAAGTACAACTTGTACTTCTTCAATATTTAACTGGCTAAAGCTAACCGCACTTATCTTCAGTTTATATTTACCTACTGGCAAAGATAAAAATCGGAAATATCCATAATCGTTAGTTGCAGTTCCACGACTTCCCTGAAGACTATTACCAATTAGAGAAACATTTATCATCGAAAGAGCAACACCTGTAGTATCGGTCACTCTCCCTTCTAAATTCCCGGTAACATCTTGGGAGAATGAGGGTGGTGAAATAAGAATAATTATAATAATGCAGGATATAAAATTCTTTTGGAGGATTTGAACAAGAATTTTAATTGAGAGAATTGCCATAGCTATAACTCCCTCTTTTAGTAACAATAAATTTCTTGCCTATTAAAAAGTAGCTATGGAAAAGATTAAAACAAAAATATATCGATTGATGATTAGCAAGTAATGAGTCTACTGATACGGTGTTAGAGGGTATGTTTTGCTTAATTAATAAAATTTCAACTTAGACACTTATTTGGTTGCAAAAGTTATTAAAGTATCCCTATTTTAAGAATCATCAATTCCAAAACGTGAGTAATAATTAGTTCTTATTCAACCTGATAATATTCGGAGGGAAACATTGAAGGTGACTCACTACCGCGAATCAACCTCTGGATATATCACAAGAAAATCTTCGCGGAAAAAGTTCATACAAAAGTTCGTAAAAGATTGTATGAAGTCAGCGGGACTATAGAAATTCACCAAAATAAAAAACCTCGAAAACAAATCATTTTCGAGGTTTCTAAGAGCTGGTGAACGGACTTGAACCGCCGACCGGCTGATTACAAATCAGCTGCTCTACCAACTGAGCTACACCAGCTTAAATTCAGGCTTCCAAAAATATACTAATCATGGTTTCTTTGCAACTCAAAACTTAATTTCATTATTAAAAAATAAGTAAAAATATAAGGTTTTGTTAAACCTAATTGAACTGTTAATCCAATTTGATTAAAATTATATCCTAAAAAAAAATTTTCAGGAGTAAAGTTGAATCCAAAAAGTATTAAAGTTAAAGAGAAAAAAAATCTAGAGATAATCTGGGAAGATGGCTCCGAGTTTCAATTAACTCTTAAATATTTGCGGGACCAGTGCCCCTGTGCAACTTGTAAGGGTGAAACAGTTTTACTTAAAACTTACCGTCCTCCTGCTAAAGCAATTATTACACCTGAAATGTATATAATAAAAAATATTGAAACCGTTGGAGGGTATGCAATCCAGATTACATGGGCTGATGGACATAATACAGGCATTTATTCCTGGGATTATCTATTACAATTAAATGAAGGACAGAATGCGGATAATGGTCAAGGTAAAGAACAGAATTACAATGATTTATTATGATTTCTAATAACCAAATAAAACACTTTTCCTCGTTGCTTACTAAAAAATACAGGCTTAAAGAAAACAAATTTATAATTGAAGGAGAAAAAAGTGTAATTGAAGGGATTAAAAGTAAGCTGGATTGTGAAGCAATACTTTTTTCCAGGAAATATTACGACCAGAATCAAGAAAAGATTGAATTAATAAAAAATAAAAAAGTTAAAACCTTTATTCTTGATTCAAAGGAATTTAAAAAAATTTCCGATACAAAATCACCTCAGGGAATTGCCGGAGTTTTCTTTAAGAAAAGCACGAATATTAATGATTTATTTCCCGTTGCAGATAATTTGCTGGTTTTGGTAGATAATATATCGGATCCGGGGAATCTCGGAACTATTATTAGAAATTGCGATTGGTTTGGAATTAAAACTATAATTCTGAGCAGAAATACTGTTGAATTTACCAATCCTAAAGTTTTACGGTCCACTATGGGTTCAATATTTCATACAGATATTATTGAGATTGATGATTTTTCCGAAGTTGAAAGGTTAAAAAAAACCGGATATGAAATTCTTTGTGCAGATACTAAAGGCGAAAGTATTTTTACATATAAGAATACCAAGAAAAAAATTGTTGTCTTTTCAAATGAAGCACACGGACCATCGGAAGAAATTTTAAAGTATATCAATGTTAAAATTACAATTCCTAAAATAGGTAACGCGGAATCTTTAAACGTTTCATCAGCATCAGCAGTTATTTTAGCAGAATTGACGAAACAAAGATTCACCGGATAATAACTTTAAAAGAGAGACTTCAATTTCTATTTTAACAGCACCATTTTCCTGGTCTGAATAAATGAACCAGCCGTTAGCTGATAGAAATAGATTCCGCTTGGTAAGTTGTAAGCATTTCCGCCGGAGGCGGATCCGCCTATGGCGGAAAACTCAACTTCATATTCGCCTGCTGTGAGTTCCTCATTTACAAGTGTTGCTACTTCATTTCCCAAAACATCGTAAACTACAAGAATTACCTCTTGCCTCTCGCCTCTCACTTCTAGCGGAATAGTAAATTTGATTTTTGTAGAAGGATTAAACGGATTCGGATAATTCTGTTCCAGCTGGAAATCTTTTATGGTTCCATTATTTTCAATTAATTCCCCATTAAGCAAAATACCCTGTTCCGGAGTTGGCAGTTTAACAGTAGAATAAATGTGGAATTCACCCGGTTCCAGAGATATTTGATCTTGTGTATTATTTACTAAAATACTGTCACCGCTGAAGTAATTATACCACCAGCCCGTATTTGAAAATTGTGGATTGATATTCAGGGAAGTTACATTAAAATTTCCTATAATATTTACATTCATTGTAGGATGATTAATAGTTAATCGCTTAGCGTAAGTACTTAAACTATAACTATAATTATCACTGTGAAATGCATCATAATCACGCAACTTGATTAACGCCTGAAAAACTTTATAGAGATTCCTTCTGTTACCGTCATCAAAATAATCCCATCTTGGTGGTTTGGGATCCAGTCTGCATGCCTCAGTCATACAAGGCCAGTTTATTGAGTAGTCATAACCAAGCTCACCAAATTCCCAAATCATTTTAGGACCCGGGATAGTGAGATAGAATGCTCCTGCAAGTTTTATACGTTGAATTGCAATAGGCAGGTTTTTAATGTTATAATTTCCAGATGAATTTCCGTACTGAAGATTTTTGAACATCAATCTTTCCTCGTCGTGGCTTTCCATATAAGCAACAAGATGCTTATCATTCCAACCACGCGAAAGATGCGTCGCACCGGACAAGTTCGACTCGTAGCCCATTGTTGCCTCGTTGTATTCGTAATTCATATTTCCCCAGAGCATCATTCCATAATTTGAAAGAACCGTCTCTTCGGAATTATCAGCAAAGTGTTCAAGAATTATGTATGCATCAGGATGAGCGACCCAAATTGAATCGGCCATTCTTTTTAACAGATTAATTCTTGATTGATCATATTGACCCCATAAACCAACATTACCACCACTGTTAAATTGAGTTATTCCTTTTGACAAGTCGAAACGGAATCCATCGAACTTAAATTCATCAAGCCAATACCTGTTAACACGATCGACAAAATATTTTGTTGCAGCACTTTCGTGATTAAAATCAAATCCCACATTAAATGGATGTCGTGGAATCTGATTAAAGTAAGGACTGTTTGCAGCAGGGCGACTGTTAACTTCATCCCAATACAATCTTACTAAAGGTGATAATCCGAAAGCATGATTTAAAACCATATCCAAGATTACAGCAATACCCTTCGAGTGAGCACTATCAATAAAACTTTTCAGCTCATTTGCGGGACCATAAAATTTATCAGGGGCTAAATGATACATAGGATTATAACCCCAGCTATTATTTCCCTCAAACTCCATAATCGGCATTAGCTCGATTGCATTTACACCTAACTGTTCTAAATAGTCTAAAGTATCTTTAAGGGTCTGGTAATTTTGTGCGTTAAGAAAATCTCTTAAGAGTAATTCGTAAATGATAAGTTTTTCTTTGGAAGGTTTTTGAAAATTTGTTATTAACCAGGGATAAGGTGACATTCCTGTTTGAAATGTGGTAACAGGTAATTTCGTTTTGCCTTGCGGATATGGTTTAAGATTCGGATACGTCTGCGGATCAATATACTGATCATTCTGAGGATCTAAAACCTTATGTGCAAACGGATCTCCAATTCTTAAATCATTATCACCATCAACGTAGTATTGATATGCATATTCAACCACAGGATCAATGCTGTTAAGGGTAATCCACCATACTACATCATCAGATCCCGCGACCCAGCGATTTAAGAAATATCCTGTTTCGACTTTCCAATCATTAAAATCTCCAATCAAGTATACAAATTCTTTATCCGGAGCAAAAAGCATAAAGGTAACTGTGGACTGGTTTTCAATGTTTATTCCAGGTTCAATCCCCGGTGGCGGGGCTTGATTAACAATGGGCGGATTTACAAACATTATAAAACTTGATGAGTCCGGAATGTTTGCTGTATCAATTCCAACAACTATTACATCGTGTGGACCAGGCGTATAATTATTATAACTGAATAAAAATGTTAAAGAATCTGCATTCGACTGTGCAACCTGGGAATTATCAACAAACAATGCTAAAGATGAAATTTTGGTCCCAATTTCAATTACCTTTACATCAATAAGCACCGATGAATCTTCTTTTACAAAAGCAGGTGATCGCAATGGATCAGTAAATTCTACCCTGACTTCAGGACTGCGAAAAACAAAATTCAGCCCCGGTTCAAAAATTGGGATGAAAATATCAGGTCGGGTTTGTTTTGATGCATCTTCACTTCTAAATACAAATGCTAATTCAAGAATTTGTTCTGAAGGATTAGTCACAGTATAAAACTCTCTTGGATATCCAACAATTAACTGATAAAGGTTTGCACCCAACCTTGTTAAAGCCGGCTGGTTTTGGTTGTTCCCCCAATCTCCAATAACATACTGCCAGACCGCTCCACCAAGATTTGTAATCACTCCGGTGTGGGCATAAACTGTTCCGGTATAATTTAACAACTCTTCTGCACCTGGCTGAGTAGCATCAAAAGTAATTACAATGCTATCACTTTCGGTTGGAAATTCCGGCTCAGTAACAACTATTTGCGGACGGATTGATACATTTAATAATAAAAAAAATGAAGCGAAAATTAATTTTTTCATCATTTCCTCGAAAATTATCTGGCTTATTTTTTACCCATAAATTGAACAGTGATATTTCTTTTTCTTGGCCGATTATCAAAATCAACAAAGATTACCTGCTGCCAGGTTCCAAGCAGCAATCTTTTATCTGTAAAGGGAACTGTTAAAGATGCACCCTGAATTGCAGCTCTGATGTGCGAATGACCATTTCCATCATGCCAGGTGTTGTTGTGCTCATAATTAATTCCAGCAGGTGCAATCCTCTCAAAAAATTTTGGATAATCTTTAAGCAAACCAGGTTCATATTCCAGGGTCGTAATTCCCCCCGTTGATCCGCCTGCAAAAATCAGAACATTTCCTTCAACCATCCCTGTTTCATTTAGAATTTTTTCAATATCAGCCGTTATATCAATTATATCACAATTCCCTTTTGTGCTAATGCTGATAAAATGAGTATCGATATCCATTGCACCTTTTTTACAAATATTAATAATGAAATTATGAATACAAAGTTACTAATTAATTCCTTTTTACTTATCGAAAATGAGGTCCTTTTTCATTGTAAATCAGGCTTCCGAAGGTTAATTTAGCAGAACATTTTTTCAACATTTTCCGGAAAATAAAATGACTTCCACCGATTATATCAAACTCGAAGATAAGCATGGTGCACACAATTATCATCCAATTGAAGTAGTAATAGACAAGGGTAAAGGTGTTTGGGTTTGGGATGTAGAAGGCAAAAAATATTTGGATTTTCTCTCCGCATACTCTGCTGTAAACCAGGGACATTGTCATCCGAAAATTGTAAATGCTTTAACAGAGCAGGCACAAAAACTTACATTAACATCGCGTGCATTTTACAACAGTGTTCTCGGAGAATACGAAAAATTTATTACTGAATATTTTGGATATGACAAAGTTCTGCCGATGAATACCGGGGTAGAAGGTGATGAAACCGCTTTTAAATTAGCCCGCAAGTGGGCTTATTCAGTGAAAGGAATTCAGGAAAACAAAGCTAAAATAATTTTTTGCGAAGGTAATTTTCACGGAAGAACCATGATGGCTGTTTCTGCTTCCAACGATCCGGATTGTAGAGAAGATTACGGTCCCTATTTGCCAGGGATTGAAATGATTCCCTTTAATGATATTTCCGCATTAGAAAAAGCACTTGAAGACCCGAATGTTGCCGCATTTCTAGTCGAGCCGATCCAAGGTGAAGCCGGTGTTGTTGTTCCGGAAGAAGGATACTTAAAAAAAGCTTATGCTCTATGCAAAAGAAAAAATGTATTATTTATTGCAGATGAAGTTCAAACAGGCTTGTGCAGAACTGGTAAAATGCTTGCGTGCGATCACGAACATGTGAGACCAGATGTTCTTATTCTAGGTAAAGCACTTTCAGGTGGTGTAATGCCTGTTTCGGCTGTACTTGCAGATGATGAGATTATGCTTACAATTAAACCGGGGCAACACGGATCAACTTTCGGTGGAAATCCTCTAGCCGGAAAAGTCGCAATTGCTGCACTAGAGGTGTTAAAAGAAGAAAATCTTGCTGAGAATGCTGAAAAGCTAGGAGACTATTTCAGGGAAGAAATGCAAAAAATGGTTGAAGAACTTGATATTATAACTTTAGTAAGAGGAAAGGGATTGCTGAATGCAATTGTAATAAAGCCCACTCAAACCGGTAAAACTGCGTGGGATGTTTGCGTAGAATTTAAGGAGAACGGATTATTAGCGAAGCCTACTCATGGCGATATTATTAGATTTGCGCCTCCGTTAGTAATAACAAAAGATGAAATTGATTGGGCTCTTAATACAATAAGAAACGTATTGATGAAGTTTGAAGAGAAAAATATTCCCGTAGAGTCGTGAAGTCAGGCTCTGGAATTATTTTAATCAAAGTACTTTTTCAACTCGAGTTTTGTTTTAGAGATCGCTGTTTCAAGTTTAGAAATTCTATCAATTACATTATGGGCATCATTGCTTTTGCCTGATAATTCAATTGCATAAGCTTCATCTCCAACCTTAATTGCACCGACGGAATAGCTTGCTCCCTTAATTGTATGTGCAAGTTCTACTACTTTGTCCAACTCCTGTTGTGAGGCAAGATCAACCAATCGTTCCATCTTTTGCTCAACATCATTCAAATAAGACTGAAGAAGTTCTTTTTCAAATACCGAGTCGCCCAAGCTTACATTTTCCAGCCGATTATAATCAAAAATCATATTGTTTTTAATCTCTGCGGTATGGGATTGTTTATTATTATGAATATCTAAAAGGATATCAATTTTATTAATTAACTCTTGTCCCTTAATTGGCTTTGAGATATAATCATTCATTCCAGCATTCAAACACTTATCCTTATCACCCATTAAAGCATGTGCAGTAAGAGCTATAATTGGAATATCCTTCTGAGGCAAGTCCAACTTCCTAATTTCGGATGTAGCAGTAAACCCATCAACTTCCGGCATTTGAATATCCATTAAGACCGCATCAAAATTACCATCCTTAACTGCTTTAATGGCCTCTTTTCCGTTATTTACAGCAGTGGCGGTATAACCGGAAATACTGAGCATTTTTAATGATACTGCCTGATTTACTTGATTGTCTTCAACCAAAAGAATATGGTAACGAGCTCTTTTTTCAGTCAAACCATTTGAAGCAAGCAGCCAATCATCTTTAGTATCGAATGATTTTTTAATCGGTTCAGAATTTACTTTCTCCAAATTTCGAACTGCCGATTTTTGTTGAATTTTAAAACGTACACTGAGCTTAAATGAACTGCCCATTCCTATTCTGCTTTGAACACTTATCTCACCACCCATTAGATCAATATATTCTTTGCAGATGGCTAGTCCTAAACCGGAGCTGCCAACTAAGTTTGTTTGCGAGTCTATAATTTGCGAATAAGGTTTAAATAAATTATTCAATTTATTTTCAGGGATTCCTATACCGGTATCTGTCACAGAGACTAAAAGATCAACTTCATCATCTGAAAATTTTTCACTGCTTAATTTTAATGTTATATTACCATCATTAGTAAACTTTACAGCATTACTTAGCAAATTAATTAATATCTGTCTTAACTTCGTTGCATCTCCGTACAGATTAGTTGCTAAACCAGATTGAAATTCCTTAGTAATTTTAATCCCTTTTTCTGTTGCTTTTGGAGAAATAACTGCTAATGATTGCTCTACAACGATGTTCAGATTAAAATTAACATTATCAAGTTCAACCTTACCTGCTTCTATTTTAGATAGATCAAGTATTGAATTTATTATTTCTAATAGTGATTCAGCCGATTGTCTTGCGCTTGATGAATAGTGTTTAAGTTCTTCGTCATCTCTGTATGCACTCTTCTCAATGAGAGTTAAAAATCCCAGTACACCATTAATCGGTGTCCTTATTTCATGGCTCATATTTGCTAAAAACTTACTTTTCATTTCACTGAATTGCATTGCTTCTTTAGCAAGCCGTTCAGATTTTTCCTTTTCAATTTTCAAAGCTAGTTCTACTTTATTCCTTTCCTCTTCAGCCTTTACCTGTGCAGTTATGTCTGAAATATTTCCCTCAAGATATTCATTCCCATCATCAGTTTTGACAAGCCTGTTATTCAACTTTACCACTGCAACCGAGCCATCTTTTTTTCTGAGTCTGATTCTATAATTTTCAACTCTCTCAACGCTCTTAAGTATTTGTAAAAGTTTATCTCGCTCCCATGGGCTTACATATATTTCCCGTACAGCAACGTTTAATAGTTCATTGGCATCACCATAACCAAGAATTTTAGCAAAGGCTTTGTTAAGAGTAATCCACTTTCCGTCAACGGATGACTGAAAAATACCCTCAGAAGAGTTTTCTATAATTGACCGGAATTTATATTCGGATTTTTCAACCTCAGTATTTCTTTCAGCGAGTAACAACCTCATTCTAAAATTTATTGCACAGGCTATAATTGAAATCATACTAAACGCAATTACAAATAGTACCGATTCAACTACATTAGGAAGAAAATAAACTACCCTGTCATTAAGTAGAACTGCAACTGCAAAGACGATGTTGTAATAAATTGCTACAATTATCTGATTCTTAACTTCCCAACTAAAAAAAAGCGCCGAGGTAAAAATCAATAAACCTACTATACTTGAATTAACCAGAAGTGTATTTGGAAGTAAAAATATCATTAAGCCAGAAGAAACAATTATTGTAAGCAATAAAATATGGACAAGCGCAATTGGATTTCTGTTAACCAGAGGTGTGGAGAGAGCAGTTAATATCAGAAATGCTATTAATGTTGATGTTAATCTTATTAAATATATTTCAAGGGAAGACTCAGGATATAGTTTAACTTCAAAAACCATTGCCAGTAATCCAAATAGTGCAACCAGCAATGAAATAATCCTCATTGGCAGTATTAAAAGCAACTCAGCTTGTGTTTTAACTGCGTGATAACTTTTATTGGAAAATGGTATTTTACCTACCAGAATAAATTCTAGAAGAGAGTTCCCAATGGTATTTACTATTCCCCTGTCCTTAATATTGTTTTCTGTTATCACTATTTCTCACAAAATTTTTTAGAAAATGTTCTTTTTTAGTAGTTTTTATAACAAAATCTTACTTCATATTTAGTGCCATCATGGATTTCTTATATTCTTTTGATTTAGCAATATTCTATTTTATCAATCATTCCCTTTCTACCGGATTCCTGGATAAATTTTTTTCAACAATTACTGATGTAAATAAGTGGTACATAGCTTATATAATCCTTGCCGGTATTGCATTCTTTAAAGGTGGCATTCGTGGTAAAATATTAGTGATAGGATTGATTCTACTAATTATAGTTACAGACCAAACCGGATTTAAAATTTTAAAAGAACTTTTCGAAAGAGTAAGACCATGCCGCGCAATATCTGATGCAATTACTCCTTTGGGATGTGCCGGCGGATATTCGTTCCCATCTAATCATGCCTTAAATAATTTTGCGGCAGCAACTTTTATTTCCAGATTGTTTCCAAAGTACAAATGGGTAGTATTTATAGTCGCTACATTGATAGCATTATCACGAGTTTACCTGGGTGTTCATTATCCTTCTGATATTTTAGGCGGGGCTTTGATTGGCATGGCTTTTGGATATTTATTTTCGCTTGGTACCTTGCCTGCCGTTAAATATTTTGAAAAGAAAAAAGAGTAATTGATAAATAAATGCATTTAGGAATACTAATCTTTACATACTTCATATGTTTATCATTCCCAATCCTTGGGCAAACAGAATCTTTTAAAGATTCTATCGGGAAGCTTACTGTAAAAATAATTGGTTTTGAAAACGAACGGGGGGATTGCTGGTTTGCGCTTGATAACTGTGCAGAGATCTATGAAAGCGAAGATTCTGTCTGGATAGGTAAGATTCTTCCAATAAAAGACAAGCAGGTGATTGTAGAAATAGACTCACTTAAATTTGGAGAATATGCAGTGCGTGTTTACCATGATGAAAATAAAAATGCAAAACTTGATACAAATTTTTTGGGTATTCCAACAGAAGATTACGGTTTCTCCAATAATGTCAGTGCCTGGTTTGGTCCACCAAGCTGGGACAGAGCAAAGTTTTTGTTTAATACAAAAGAAATGTGGATTGAGATTGATATAGAGTAGTTGTTTATTTATTCATCAATAAATTAAGAGAGAAAAGAGCAAGTACATTTGCTCTATAAGTGTTGGGAACTGGTTTCTTCACTAAAATATAAATAACTTATCGATTAATACTACTTGTTGAAAGTTTAAGAATTTTATTGATATTGGTTCCATTGATTCAACATTTATAATTTCGGATTGACTTTAAGCTGAATGAATCATAACTAATCGATATAAACTCTCGGTACCCTTGTATTAATATTTGTCAAAATTTCATAAGGAATAGTTCCTGCCCATTGAGCGAGTTCCTCGCAGGTAATTGAACTTGTCCCATCACTTCCCATAAGGATTACCTCATCGCCATTGTAAGCACTGTCGCCTTCAATATTAACCACGATCTGATCCATGGAAATCGAACCTATAACCGGATATTTTTTATTATTTATTAAAACATGAGCTTTCTGAAACATACCTCTAAAATATCCATCACCATAGCCGACAGGTACGGTTACTGCTCTTATATTATGTTTTGTATACCAGGTTAATCCATAACCAACCGGATGTTCCGGTTTAATAACCTTAAAGTAAACCACTATTGATTTCCAAGTTAATGCAGGCTTAACTTCAATAGATTTTTCTACTTGTTCAGAAGGATACACTCCATAAAGTGTTATCCCCGGACGAACCATATCCAGATTTGCTTCCGGTATTTGTAATATTGCTCCAGAGTTTGCGATATGCCTTGATGGGGCATTTATAGAATGTTTTTCAAAAAAAGTTAGCACTTCATTAAATCTCTCAAGCTGTAATTTGGTATGGGTGAGATCAGAAGATTCAGAATGTGCTAAGTGAGAATAAATTCCATCCACATTTATATTCTTACAATTGTATGCTGCTTCCAAGAATTTTTCAGCGTTGTAATAATGTACACCTATTCTCTCCATACCAGTGTCAATCTTTAAATGCACTTTTGCTTTAGTTTTCATCTGAGCTGCTATATCATTTATCTGATTCAATTTATCAATTGACGAAGCTGTAATTATAAGGTCATGTTTTAAAAATAATGGAACCTGATTTCCCCAAACACCTCCTAATATCAGTATTGGCATTGCAATCCCCATCTGCCTGAGCAAAATTCCTTCTTCAACCACCGCAACTCCAAGATAATCCGCGTTTAATTCCTCATACAATTGTGCAAGACGAACTAAGCCATGCCCATATGCATTTGCCTTTAATATAGGCATAACTTTAGAGGGTTCAACATGGGTTTTTATCTTTAAAAAATTTTCTTCAAGGATTTTTAAATCGACTTCAACAAGTGTTGGACGAACAACTTCGTCTATACTAATAATCGGATGGTTTACGTTTTTGTTCATAAAATTAATATTTGAAATAAACAATTCGATACAAAGATAACCTATAATTAAATAAAAAATTATCCTAATTGTTGATGATTTTGTTCAAATTAATTACGTTATATGTAGGAAATAATTATTGAAAGGAAATCCTCTACTCTGAATAGATTTCAAATTTTAAAAGGGAGACCAATAGAATGTTATTTACAAAATCCACTATAAGATCAATGTTAACTTTCATTTTGATTTTTATAATTTCAAATTCAGTTTTTTGCCAGGATATAAAATCCACATTATTTGAAGAGACAAACAAAGCGATGGAACAAGCTAATAAAATTAGTGCAAGTATTTTTTCACCAGGGAACTATGAACAAGCAATAGAATTTTATCGTGAAGCAGAAAATGATTATGCATCAGGATACAGTTTAGAAGAGATTCGCGAAACACTACAGTCTGCAAATAATTATTTTTACAAAGCGATTGAAGTAACAAAACTTGCTGACGTTACTTTTACAAATTTAATCGCTGCACGAAACGATGCAAAAGATGCCCTGGCAACTGAATTTGCTTTAGAATTATGGAACGAAGCCGAGGAAAAGTTCAGAGATGCGACTGCCGAGTTAGAAAGTGGTGAAATAAGTTATGCAAAAGAATATAGCAAAGATGCAGAAACTTTATATAGAAAAGCTGAATTGGAAGCTATTGAGTCACATCTTTTAGCAGAGGTTAGAAACTTATTGATAGATGCTGAAAATGAAGATGTAGAGTATAACGCACCTAAAACACTTCAAAAGGCCAAGAATTTAGCCCTATTAACTAAAATGGAATTGGGTAAGGACCGTTATGATACTGATGATGCCCGCAGTCTTGTAAGCCAGGCTAAATACGAGGCACTTCATTCGCTATACTTATCCAAATTAATCAGAAAAATTGAAGATGAAGATAATACACTAGAAGATATAATATTAATGTCTGAAGAACCACTGCATAAAATTGCTGCTCAATTAGATATCAATGCAGAATTGGATGAAGGATATGATAAAGCGGTCGATCAGATAAATGGTTCAATTATAACTCTACAGGAAAATTTATCCAATAAAAGTCAGGAGTTATTAGTTGTAAAACAAGAGTTGGAATTAGTTAAAGAACAATTAAGCGGAATAGAAACTGAAAAAACCGCGCTATCTGAAAAGATGGCAGCTCTTGAGCAGGTTAAAAGGCAATTTTCTGAGGTCCAGAAGATGTTTAACCCCGCCGAAGCCATGGTTTTCAGAGACGAAGTTAATGTTTTCCTTCGACTAGTTGGATTAAATTTTAATATTGGAAAATCTGACATAGCACCGGAGTATTACAGTTTACTATTAAAAGTTCAAAAAGCGATCACTTTATTTCCAGATTGTAATATTACAATTGAGGGGCATACTGATTCACAGGGAGGCGATGAAACGAATTTAAGACTTTCACAGGAACGTGCTGATGCAGTTAAATACTATCTGATCGTTAATTCCAACATTGAAGCAAATAGAATAAATGCAATAGGTTTTGGTGAAAACAAACCCATCGCTAATAATGAAACTTCAGATGGGAGAAAGAAAAACAGACGAATCGATGTTGTTATTCATCCAACCGGATTGTAAATAATTTTTTTTATTTATATAAATAGAGAGGGAGTTATATTATGGTTGAAGTTACATTTACTTACGATTTTCATCCCAACATAGATGAAAAGGCCTATGCTATACTTGCAAAAAAGGCAACAAGTATGATGTTATCCGCTGAAGGATTTATAGAATTCAGGGCACACAGAAATATGACCGGATCACCTCACGTGCGAAGAACTTCAGTTTGGGTAAGTCTTGCAGAATGGGCGAAGTTTGCTCAGCAGCCTGAATTCCAAAAACTGACAGCAGAATTCAGAACTTATGTCACTAATTTGAATGTAATGTTGTGGGGTCCCTCTCCAATTACTCCGGATCCGATTAGAGCTTGATTTATTTTAGAAAGATGAGCAGCTGTAATTTTCCAAAATAAATAAATCCTTATATGCCGACAAATCTTCCGCCAGAATATTTCTCAGCAGATAAAAAGTATCGTGAAGCGGAATCTGCTTCTGCCAAAATTTCCGCACTTGAGGAAATGATGAGCACGATACCGAAGCATAAGGGAACTGATAAACTAAGAGCAGATCTCAGGCGAAAAATATCAAAACTAAAATCAGATAGACAAAAGAAAAAAGGTGCAACCAAGCATGAGTCAGAATACCACATCGAAAAAGAAGGTGCGGGAAGAATTGTTATTGTTGGTAAACCAAATGTCGGTAAATCATCATTATTAGCACATCTTACCCATGCAACACCAAAAATTTCAGAATCCCCTTTTACTACATGGCAGCCTTTACCCGGAATGACAACAATTGAGGATATACAGGTTCAACTGATTGACACTCCGCCTCTCAATGAAGAACACATTGAACCAGAACTTTTTGATCTAATGCGAACGTCGGATTTAATTTTAATTATGGTTGATTTGCAAGCCACACCCTTTCAACAATTGGAAGATTCTTTAGCTATTCTTAAAGAACACAAAATCCTTCCAATAAACAGAAGCGGAGAAATTGATAAATATCAGCAGGTTAATTTATTACCCGTACTTGTTGTCGTGAATAAAGATGATGATGACAGATGTGATGAAGATTTTGAAGTATTTAAAGAGCTGCTTGAAATTGATTTGCCGTTAATTCCGATTTCAATTACCAAAGAACGCAGTATTGAAAAATTAAAAACAATAATCTTTGATAAACTTGAAATAATTCGTATTTACTCAAAACCACCCGGCAAGGAGGCAGATTTAACAAAACCATTTGTTGTAAAAAAAGGGAGTAATGTTGAGGAGTTTGCCGGCAAAGTTCATCACGATTTCTATCAAAAATTAAAAACAGCCCGAGTTTGGGGGAGCAATGTTTTCGATGGACAGTTGGTTGGAAGAGATCACGTTTTGCACGATAAAGATATCGTGGAATTACATTTGTAATTGAACTATTCTCAAATTTAAAATACCAATTTAATGGTTTGAAATATTTAGCTCTCCGTGTATTTTATTAACAAATTTATTTGCAAATAAAATCGTTTACGCTACTTTATTTTGGGGAGAGTAAAGAAATGAAGATATTATCTATTTTTTTCAGGCTTTTATTCATTTTTATAATGCTCTTTGTTATGTCCTGTAATGAGGAGCCAACCGGACCTGAAACATTTGCATTTGAGTGGCAGGTTTCAACACCTGAAAATCAGGGAATGGACTCACAGATTCTTACACAAGCTTTCTCTCAAGCAAATAATATTGGCTATGTCGATTGTATTCTTGTAATCAGAAACGGATACATCGTTGGTGAAAGATATTACAACGGTTATAACAAAAATACCGCACACAATGTTAAATCAGTTTCAAAATCCTTCCTTTCTGCAATAACCGGAATTGCATTAAGAGATGGACATTTGAATAGTCTGAATCTAAAGATGTTGGATTTCTTTCCAGAATATATTTATCAATCAATCGATCCAAGAAAATATGAAATAAATATTCGGAATTTATTAATGATGAGCATGGGTATTGATCATGAACGAAATAACTATGAACAAATTTACAACACTTCTAATTGGTTAAAGACTACAATTGAACTTCCGTTATTGTATGATCCGGGGAGTAGATTTTCGTACAATACTTTTCAAACACATCTGCTATCCGCAATAATCACTAAAGCAAGTAAAATGAGTACTTTCGATTTCGCTAAATCATTTCTATTTACACCTATGAACATTGATGTCGCCGAATGGCAGCAGTGTCCCCAGGGATATTACTTCGGCGGTAACAATATGTATTTCACTCCAAGAAACATGGCAAGACTTGGTTACCTTTATATGCATAACGGCATGTTAAACGGACAGCAAATAGTGCCCGAAAATTGGATTCAGGAGTCAATAAGAAATTACACCAATTTTAACAATTCCAGTTGGGGTGATTTGCACAATGTTAATTATGGTTACCTTTGGTGGCTCGGGGAAATAAACAATTACAGTGTTTTTCTTGCGATAGGATACGGTGGTCAGTTTGTGATAAACTTTCCTGAATTAAATATGATCGTAGTAACCACTGCCGAATCACATTTAGGATGGGATACTGCCGATCAACACGAAAGATATATTTTAAGTATTGTGGCCAATTTCATTGTTCCTGCCGTTCAAGATTAATAAATTTACAGTTTGATCTTTCAATTTTTTAAGAAAACATACTCAATAATTTAATTGATTATTGATGATTTGTGCTATTTTACTTACGTTAAAGTTATAAAAATTGAAGAGGTGAAAGAATGGGGATTATTAAAAAGTTTGTCGGTCCTTCCTCAAAGTACGATAAAAGCATTCCTTATACCTATATAGCTAAAGTTAAAATTCTGGATAGAGACGATGATTTAGTTAACCACTATTTCTCGGATACAATTTGCGGATTAATTGAATACCTTTCTGAAAACAAAATTCTACCTGAAGATGTGGAGTTAGCAGGCTGCTATAAAAGCAAAGAAATACCTATTGATAAAAAGTACTGTATTTCCGAAGAGGGAAAATGGCTCGAGCGCCCGGAGATCTGTCATTCCTTGGAAGAACATTATAAACAGACTATGGAAGAACAATATAAAGGTCATGTTGAATTAGGCGAATGTTCCTTTGACGATCGCAACCGTGAAGGAAGTGGTCCATTTTAAAAAATTAATTAAGTCTGGAATGCTCTATGCTTAATAATTGTTCCTTAAATCACTTATGAAAGTGCCCAGAAATGAAGACAAAACTCAACTTACAATTATTTGTGATACTTCTCCTACTCATCTCACCATCTGAACTCATCTTTAGTCAGGAGAATGAATACACATCTACCAAAGGAGATTCACTAATTCAAGCTGCACTTGATGTAATTGAAGCAACAAGATACTGTGCACTTATTACCGCAGACTCCACCGGAGAAATTCATGTGCGTACAATGGATCCGTTTGCACCAGAGAATGGAATGGTTATTTGGTTTGGAACAAACAAATTCAGTCGCAAAGTTGCTGAGATTAAAAATAATCCAGAGGTTATTATGTATTACGCTAATCCTCAAGGATCTGGTTATGTGGTAATAAGTGGAAAAGCTCAAATTATTGTTGATGCAGAAGAGATATCAAAAAGATGGAAAGAAGAGTGGACACAGTTTTATCCAGATCGCGAAAAAAGTTATATTTTAATAAAAGTTGTTCCCAAAAAAATGGAGGTTATAAATTATCCGCTTGGAATCGGTAATGAATCCCAAACATGGATGGTACCTTCATTTAATTTTTAATTTTAGGCGTATTTCTATAATTTTTTTGCAGAATACATTAATTAATTTACACCATTATATGTATCGCTAAATTATTCCCTCATTTACAGCATCCTCCCCATTCTAATGCTATATGGTAAAACTTTTTTGTAATTGGCATAATATAAATTATTTTTATATTTAATAGAAAATTATAGATGAAAGCAGCAATTAATTTTATATGTAACAATTCTGAAATTGAAGCTTCTGTCCATCCGGGACTTCCATTATTGGACTTTCTGCGTAAGGAACTACATTTAACCGGAACAAAAGAAGGCTGCAGAGAGGGTGATTGCGGCGCCTGCACAGTTTTGATTGGAGAATTAATTGAAGCTGAAATAAAATACCATTCCGTAAACTCCTGCCTTCTACCAATCGGTGACCTTAATGGCAAACACATTGTTACCATTGAAGGATTAAATAATAAAGACTTATCTGTAGTTCAAAAATCTTTTGTTGAAGAAGGTGCATCACAATGCGGTTTTTGCACCCCGGGATTTATTGTTTCACTCACTGGTTATTTCCTATCAAATAAAAAAATTAATGCGCGAGATGCTATTGAATCAATGGACGGAAATGTTTGCCGCTGCACCGGTCACTATTCAATTCTTAAAGCAGCACACACAAGTACTAAATTTCTATCATACGAGATTACTGAAAGTAAAAATCACATAAACGATTTGATTAAAGTCAGATTAATTCCCGAATATTTTGCTTCAATCAAAAAGCGATTGAGTGATTTAAAGAAAAAATCTTTTTTAATATCAACAGACGTACCTTCAAAGTATAATATTGCAGGCGGCACTGATATTTTTGTACAAAAGCAGGAAGATATTTTAAATAGCAATATTAAATTATTATCCTTGAATGGAATATCATCTTTAATAAAAGAAGAAAACGGAAAATGCATGATTGGCGCCGGAGCTTCGGTTACAGATTTAATCGAATCTGAAGCAATCAAAAAGTATCTCCCCGCAATAAAAGAAAAATTTAAGCTCTTCGGCTCCCTTCCTATTCGCAACAGAGCGACAATTGGCGGAAATGTTGTGAATGCATCACCAATTGCAGATGTAACAAGTATTTTACTTGCATTAAATTCGACTCTACATTTAAAACAGAACGAAAGTGAGCGAACACTTAAGCTGAAGGAGTTTTATACAGGTTATAAAACTCTGGATTTGAAAAAAGATGAGCTGATTGATAAAATAAGTTTTGATCTGCCCAAAAAGAATTCATACTTCAATTTTGAAAAAGTTTCGCAAAGGACTTATCTGGATATTGCAAGCGTGAATTCATCTGTTTACCTTGAAATTGAGAAAAACAGAATTAAAAAAGTAAACTTATCCGCAGGAGGAGTTGCTCCTATTCCTCTTTATTTAAAGAACAGTTCCGAATTTTTACTCGGTAAAGACATTTCTTCTGACAGCATCAGTGAAGCAGCAAAAATTGCCTTATCAGAAATTTCTCCAATAAGCGATGTGAGGGGTTCTGCCGAATATAAATCTCTGCTGCTTAAGCAATTAATCTATGCACATTTCATATCACTTTTTCCTGAGAAGCTTAGCATTAAAGAATTTTTATGAAAAATTATGATATAAACAGACACGTTAGAGGCGAATCACAATTTGTGGATGATATTAATCCTCCTGAAGGGTTGTTATACGCTTCTGTATGTTATGCAGAAAAGGCGCATGGGAAAATTCTGAAGATTAATACATATAAAGCTGAAAAAGTTAAAGGCGTAAAATTAATTCTTACCGCAAAAGATATCCCGGGCGAAAATCAAATTGGCGGCATTGTCCCCGATGAAGAATTGCTGGCTGAAAACAAAGTTGAATTTATCGGCCAGCCGATTGCTGTTGTTGTTGCGGATGACCAATTAACTGCAAAAAAGGCGGCACAACTAATTGAAATTAAAATTAAAGATCTACCAGTTATAACCGATGCGAGAAAAGCATATGAAGCAGGACAACTACTTGTACCACCGCGTACGTTTAATTTAGGAAGCGTGGATGAATGCTGGAATAATTGTGATTACATCATCGAAGGAATGGTTGAGTCAGGTGGGCAGGAACATCTTTATTTAGAGACACAGGGCTCATTTGCATATCCGGTTGAAGGGGGCGGACTGAAGATTATTTCATCAACACAATCGCCGACTGTTGTGCAAAGAGTTACTGCAAGAATCCTAAATCTTCCAATGCACAAAGTTGAAGTTGATGTGTTGCGAATTGGCGGAGGTTTTGGAGGTAAAGAAGATCAAGCCACAGCTTGGGCAGCAATTACAGGATTGGCTGCTTTCAAATTGCAAAAGCCTGTTAAGTTAATCCTTGCACGGCAGGAAGATATGCGTGTTACAGGAAAACGACATCCGTATTCTTCTGATTTTAAAATAGGATTGAACAAAAAGAAAAAAATAATTGGGTACGAAGTTACATTTTATCAAAACGCCGGTGCAGCTGCTGACCTCTCCCCTGCTATACTAGAACGTACTTTATTTCACTGTACGAACAGTTACTACATTCCGAATGTTAAAGCAACCGCTTATAGCTGTAAAACTAATCTTCCACCGAACACTGCATTTAGAGGTTTTGGGGGACCGCAGGGAATGTTTGTAATTGAGTCTGCTATTTATCAAGCTGCTGAAAAAATTGGTGTCCATCCAAATGAAATTCAAAAACTAAATCTATTAAAAGAAAAGGATGAATTTCCATATGGACAGAGAACTGAAAATTGCAATGCACGAGTTTCATGGAAAAGAGCCGAAGAAAAATATTCTATAAAAAAGATAATAGATGATAGTAAAAAGTTTAACAAAAAGAATGATATTTATAAAAAAGGTTTTGCTTTTATGCCTATCTGTTTTGGAATCTCTTTCACTAATACATCTATGAATCAGGCAAGTGCGCTTGTTCATGTTTACACAGATGGAAGTGTGAGTGCAAGCACTGCTGCAGTTGAAATGGGACAGGGCGTAAATGAAAAAATTCGGCAGGTAGCAGCAGAAATATTTTCAATTGATATTGACAGAGTAAAAACTGAAACTACAAATACTACTAGAATCGCAAACACATCACCTACTGCTGCAAGCAGTGCAGCAGATTTAAACGGCAAAGCAGCGGAACAAGCCTGTAAAAATATTCTTAAACGGCTTAAAAAATCTGCGGCTGAAATACTGAACTTAAAATCAGAAAAGAATATTGAAATTAAAAATGAAATTGTTTATAACAACAAAAAGAAAACTAAACTTAATTGGAATGATTTAGTAAAGCAGACAAATCTTAAAAGGGTAAATCTTTCATCGCATTCATTTTATGCCACACCTGAAATTAATTTTGATAGAAAAAAAGAAAAAGGTAATCCGTTTGCGTACCACGTTTATGGAACAGCAATAATTGAAGTAACCGTTGATTGTTTACGCGGGATCTACAAATTCGATTCAGTTAAAGTTGTCCACGATTTTGGAAAATCATTTAATCCAATTATTGATCGCGGGCAGGCAGAAGGAGCTATTGTGCAGGGCTTAGGCTGGATGACAATTGAAGAAGTAGTATATAATGCAAATGGAAAACTTTTATCGGATTCACTTTCAACCTACAAAGTGCCGGACATGCATTTTACTCCGAAAATTGAAGTAGAATTTTTAAAAAATGTCGAGAATCCAATGGGAATTTTTAAATCCAAAGCTATTGGTGAGCCCCCGCTTATGTATGGTATCGGTGGATATTTTGCAATAATGAATGCATTAAAAGCTTTTCGTCCGGCTACTGAATTTAAAATTTCAGCACCATTTACTCCTGAAAAAGTGCTTCTTAATCTCTACAATAAAATTGATGAACAAATTACAGTATAATTCAAATTTCTTTTTCCCCGTTCACATGAACAGAAAAATTACAGTTACAATATGAGCGACAGATTTTACAGAATATCGATCGATAGGTTATTCAATTGGATTCTTAAGGAAGAAAAGGAAGGAAGGATTTTTGGTTTATACAAAGAAAATATCTTCACACCAACTCAAAACGATCCATTCCGAATGCGGAGATACGGTCATAATTTAGAAACACCAATAGGAGTGGCTGCAGGGCCACATACTCAGCTTGCACACAATATAGTTGCATCCTGGCTATGCGGTGCAAGATACATTGAACTGAAAACAGTTCAAACGCTGGATGAAATTGATGTTACAAAACCTTGTATTGATATGGAAGATGAAGGTTATAACTGTGAGTGGTCGCAAGAGTTAAAAATAAAAGACTCATTTGATGAGTACTTAAATGCCTGGATTTTAATTCATGTTCTAAAGCACAAATTTAGCTGGGATATGCGGGAACCCGGCTTCATTTTTAATTTGAGTGTCGGGTACGATTTAAATGGAATATTAAATGAAAATGTTCAGTGGTTTTTTAATAAAATAAATAACTGTGAAGATGAACTGAATAAAAAAATTGAAATACTTTTACCTTTTTATCCGCAATTAAATGAAATTCGTATCCCCGCCAGAATTTCGGATAATATTACTTTATCAACTATGCACGGATGCCCCTCGGATGAAATAGAAAAAATCGGGCATTATTTAATTGAAGCAAGAAAATTACATACTGCTATAAAACTTAATCCGACGTTACTTGAGCCCGATGAGTTACGGACAATTTTAAACAAAAAACTCGGTTATGAAATTACAGTACCGGATGAAGCATTTGAGCATGATTTAAAATATTCCGAAGCAGTTGATATGATAAACTCATTGACTGAAACTGCATTAAAGAACGGAGTTAAGTTCGGCTTAAAGCTTACAAACACTTTGGAATCTCTTAATTCAACACATTGGCTTCCAAAAGATGAAAAAATGGTTTACACCAGCGGCAGGGCGCTTCATCCCATAACAATTACTCTTGCAAAGAAACTACAAAACGATTTTAACGGCAAGCTCGATATTTCTTTTTCCGGAGGTTCTGATGCATTTAACGTTTCAGATACACTCGCTTGTAATCTTAAACCCATTACGGTTTGTTCCGATCTTCTAAAACCTGGTGGTTATTTAAGATTGCTTCAATACATAGTGGAATTGAAAAAGAATTTTAAAAAATATAAAGCTAAATCAATTGAAGAGTTCATCATTATTAAAAGCAAAAATAAAAATGATATAAATACAGCAGGCTTGAAAAATCTGAATAAGTATGCAAAATCAGTACTTGAATATAAATATTATCATAAAAACAATTTTCCGTATGAAAATATTAAGACTAAAAGAGTACTAACTGCATACGATTGCATTCACGCACCGTGTATTGAAGCATGTGCTGTTGATCAAAATGTTCCCGAATATCTGTATTATGTTTCAAAAAATAATCTCCATAAAGCATATGAAGTTGTAACTGAAGATAATCCCCAGCCTAACATTACCGGAAATGTTTGCGATCATTTATGCCAGCCAAAATGCACACGCATAAATTATGATAATCCAATACTCATAAGGGGAATTAAAAGATACATTGGTGAAAATGTTGAAGTAAAAACAAAATCAATTGAGAAAAATAAAAACAGTTTAAAAGTTGCCGTGATTGGCGGAGGACCCTCAGGATTATCGTGCGCATATTTTCTTGCACTTGAAGGATTTGAGGTTGATGTTTATGAGAGTAAACCGTTTGCAGGTGGAATGGCTTCGGGAACAATTCCTAAATTCCGTTTAAGCAATGATCAGGTTAAAAATGATATTGAGTTGATTAAATCAGTGGGGGTTAAACTGCATTACAATCAAAATGTTGATGAAGAAATGTTCGAGAAGTTAAAGCTCAATAACGATTTTGTTTACATAGCCGTTGGTGCCAAAAAAAGTAAAAAACTTAAAATTGAAGGAGAGGATCTGCCGAGTGTATACGATCAGCTTGGCTTTCTTTTTAAAGTTAGAAACGGCTATAACTTCAATCTTGGAAATGATGTTGCTATAATTGGGGGTGGACTTTCTGCTGTAGATGCTGCTCGAACTGCAAAAAGAATAATTACAGTTAAAGGAAAAGTAACGATGGTATATCGACGGACTAAAAAAGAAATGCCTGTTGGTGATGATGAAATCCAAGCTCTTCTTGAAGAGGGAGTTGAATTAATTGAACTTACCGCACCTGTTTCAATTATGCAAAATAATCAACAGCAATTACTTCTTACATGTATAAAAATGAATTTAGGAGAACCAGACCAAAGCGGAAGAAGAAGACCAGTTCCAGTAAAAGGAACTGAATTCGAAATGATATTTGATTCTATAATAACTTCGATCGGACAGGATATTTATCTCGACTTTCTACCTGATGAAAAATTGCAAGTGAACCAAAATACTTTCGAGACACAATTTGAAAATGTTTTTGCTGGTGGTGATGTTTTAAGAGGTGCTGATTCACTCATAAACGCCATTGGCGATGGTAAAAGTGCTGCCATGAAAATTCTCGAAAAATCTGGAATGAAAACAAATACAAAGGCAGAGCCGGAGAAAAAAATATCTCCTGCGGAAATTCAGAAGAAGCAGGCATACAGAGAGTTTGGGATTAAATTACCGGAAACCGATTTAAGCGAGAGAAATAACTTTAAGCTTGTAAACCCCGTCCTTACAACCGAGCAGGCAATCAAGGAGGCTGAGCGCTGTCTCTATTGCGATGATATATGCAATATTTGCGTGGGAGTTTGTCCGAACTTCGCCAATCTTGCATTTGAATCTGAAAGGAACAGAATACCCATATATAAAATTTGTGAAAATGAAAACGAGAAAAAATTTGAGGTTATTGATTATTTCAATATTGATCAAAAAAATCAAATATTAAACGTCGCTGATTTTTGTAATGAATGTGGTAATTGTGTGACTTTCTGTCCTACAGACGGTTCTCCATTCCAGAAAAAGCCAAGATTTTATTTAACGGAGGATAGTCTGGATAAAGAAGAATTCGGTTATTTAATTTCTAATAATAAAATAAAGTATAAAAGCAAATCGGCAGTTGAGACTTTATCTTTGAAAGATCCCTATCTCATTTACGAAAACAGGGATATTATCGCAAGTTTTGATAAAGATAATTTTGAATTAATGAAATTCAGTTTAAAATCTAATAATCATAAAGAAATAATTTTAGAAAAAGCGTCTGAATTATATTATCTATTTACTAATTTAAATAGTCATTCACTTTTAAATGAAAAATTGAACACAGATTTTTATGATCGTTTATGATCCGCGCAGATCATAACAAGTCTTAACTAATCAGCGTTTTATTAGCTCTGAGTATTATGAACTTCACTTTAAACGGAAATACAAAAACTTACAACGGTGATCCTGAATTAACACTCTTAAACTATCTCCGTGAAACGGAAGGTATTATATCGCCCAAAGACGGATGTGCGCCCCAGGCAGCTTGCGGATGCTGCACAGTTGAGATGAACGGAAAGGCAGTTCTTTCCTGTGCGATACCTATGAAAAAAGTTGAAAATAGCTCAATTAAAACAGTTGAAGGATTAACTGAATATCAGAAAAGAACCATTGTAAATGCATTTATTGAAAAGTGCGGGGTACAATGCGGCTTCTGTATTCCGGGTATTGTTATGCAAGCCATGGTTTTATTTGAAAAAAATCTTTCACCAACGCGTGATGAAATAACAAAAGCTTTAAATCCTAATTTGTGCAGATGCACTGGATACAAAAAAATAATCGACGCAATTGAATATGCCTCCGATGCAATAAGAGAAAATAAAGAGATTCCAAAACCAAAGGGTAGCGGTAAAATTGGAAACAAGCATCCCAAGTATGATGCCGATAAACTTGTTCTCGGACAGAGTCCCTACGTAGCTGATATGAAATTTAGCGGAATGGTTTACGGTGCATTAAAGTTCAGTGATCATCCAAGAGCAAAAGTTATATCAATAGACATAACTAAGGCTGAAAATAATCCGGGAGTAATAAAAGTTTTTACAGCCAAAAATATTCCCGGCAGCAGAAATACCGGTTTAATAATTCCTGATTGGCCCTTGATGATCGATGAAGGTGAGGAATCACGATATGTAGGTGATGTTCTGGCTGGTGTAGTTGCCGAAACAGAGGCGATTGCTCGTGAGGCTGTAAAACTTATTCAAGTGCAGTATAAAATTCTCCAGCCTCTATCTGATCCTGAAAAAGCATTAGACGATAGCAGTCCTAAGATTCATCCTAAAGGAAATTTACTATCTCAGACTGTTATAAAACGCGGTGACATTGCTAATGCTTTAAAAGATGCAGCATTTATTTCTGAAGGAATTTATTACACACAAAGAGTTGAGCATGGCTATATGGAGCCCGAATGTTCAATATCGAAACCTGCGGATAATGGAATAGAAGTTTACTCGCAGGGACAAGGTATTTATGAAGACCGGGCTCAACTTGCAAAATTGCTGAATCTCCCCGAAGAAAAAGTTCGGGTCATTCTCGTTCCAAACGGTGGAGGTTTTGGCGGTAAGGAAGATCTTTCAGTTCAAGGGCATGCTGCTCTCTTTTCATTCAACCTGAAAAAACCTGTTAAAGTAACTTTAAACAGGGACGAATCAATTTTAATGCATCCTAAAAGGCATCCAATGAGGATGAAATACACTTTGGGCTGTAATAAGGATGGAAAGCTTACAGTTTTAAAGGCGGACATTCTTGGCGATACGGGTGCATACGCTTCAGTCGGTATGAAAGTTCTTGAAAGAGCGGCTGGTCATGCTGCAGGTCCTTATCACGTACCTAATGTTGATATCATTAGCAAAGCCGTCTATACAAATAATCTTCCGTGCGGTGCAATGAGAGGCTTTGGTGTTAACCAGGTTGCATTTGCTCTTGAGAGCTGTATAGATGATCTGTGTGAACAGGGTGGTTTCGATCGCTGGAAGTTCAGATTTGATAATGCTTTAGCTGAGGGTGATAGGACTTCGACAGGACAAATAATAAACAGGGGCACCGGCGTAAGAAAAACATTGCTCGCAGTAAAAGATATTTTTCAAAATGCTAAATACGCCGGGATTGCCTGTGGGATTAAGAACACAGGAATTGGAAACGGAATGAACGATGAAGGCAGAGTAAAAATTGAAATAGTCTCCCATAATAAAGTGATTCTGCATCATGGGTGGACTGAAATGGGTCAGGGTGTAAACACAATGGCTGTTCAGTTTCTTTCTCATGAAACAGGAATTAATCCGGAAATAATTGAAGTGAGAGTTGATACAAAAGATGAGGCAACAGCAGGGATGACAACTGCATCACGAGCCACATCTATTATTGGTAACTCAATATCAAATGCATCTCTTCGTTTAAAAGAAGATCTTAAAACAAAATCATTGACAGAACTTTCCGGGAGGATCTATAAAGGTGAATGGATCTGCAACTGGACAACAAAACCGGAGGATGATGTAAATGAAATAATTACTCATTATTCTTACAGCTATGCAACTCAGGTCGTTGTATTAAATGATGAAGGAGAAATTGATACAGTTTATGCTGCTCACGATGCAGGTAAAATTATCAATCCCGGTTTGTTTGAAGGACAAATTGAAGGCTCAATACATATGGGATTGGGTTATGCACTTTCAGAAGATCTGGAGTTGGAAAATTGTGTCCCTAAAAGCACACGATTAAGAAAATGCGGGATACTTCGTGCAAAAGAGACCCCAAAGATGGAAGTAATAGGAATAGAAGTACCAGATCCTCACGGACCTTATGGAGTAAAAGGTGTCGGAGAGATCGGTTTGGTTCCAACTGCACCTGCAGTAGCAAATGCATTTTATCAATATGACGGAACGCGCTATTACCGATTACCAATTAAGAAAAGAATAAAGAAGAAATAGAACGCAGATCAATTATGATTATTTAAGATCTACGCTGATCATCACAATTCTTAAATAACCTGCCGCCGGAAGGCAGATCAGTGTCCCATTATAACTTAGCATAATCTTTATCAGTATCAATATCCTGCAAAATCTCTTTGTAATCACATTCCCAAAATTTCCTTTTCACTGTCTGAATTTTTGAAATTTCTCTCAAATTGCTTTCAGGAGATGCACTTGCAATTAAACTAAACAAAGTTTTATGAATCAGAATAGGATGACCAGCCTGCTTTTTATATGACGGTTGTATCCAATTGTGTAAATCATCAACCTTCTGAATAAATTCTGTGTAAAATTTATCCGGCAATCCTGGCTGATCTACAAAATGATATAAAATCCAGTCACTTTCTGCTACTGCTGACAGTCCTTTTTGCAAAGAAGTAAACATTCCCTTTTTATATAACTTATTGAAAACAAATTCAACTTTAGAATGGATAATTAACTGTTCGACATTTTCTTCAACCGTATTTGCTTTGTAGCCGGTAACAATAATTATTTTATCACATACTGAGTTCAACTTAAGAACAATATTTTGAATAAATGAGTTGCCATGAAAAGGAAGCAAGGGTTTAAACTTTTTCATTCTACCGGAAAGACCTGCGGAGAGTATTAAACCAGAGATGTTAATCCGCTTTGATGAATTCAATTTGTAATTCTTTTTAACGATTTTGTATCCTTCAGCCCGTTTCCTGTGATCAACAATAGAATCTTTTCTGAGGTCTTAATTTTATTATCTGCAATTAAATTTTTAAATGCTGAATACACACTTGCACAAGATGGTTCACATAGAATACCGGTTTGTTGTATAAATTCTTTTTGTGCAGATAAAATATCTTCATCTGTTACAGCAATCCCAAAACCATTGCTTTCTTCAACAGCCAGCGCTGCCATATAAAGATTACGCGGAGCACCAGTCGATATGCTGTCTGCAATAGTAGTAGCTGGTTTATATTCAAACTTACCTGTATTAAAATATCTCACTAAGGCATCGCTTCCTGTAGACTGAACAGCAATCAGTCTTGGAAGTTTTTCAATCCAGCCAAGTTCGAGCAATTCCTTAAATCCTTTATGCACTCCTGAGATAATAACACCATCTCCAACAGGAACAAAAATTACTTCAGGAATATTTCCATTTGAAGAAATAAAAATATCATACGCAGCAGATTTTTTTCCCTCAATAGTTAAAGGATTGTAAGCCGTATTCCTGTTATACCAA
>Ga0209536_100000903_pt1 | contig 48958 bp, 44 predicted proteins | sample DeeMarSeWOR28_12_FD_187461 | JGI IMG/M metagenome (GOLD analysis project Ga0209536, IMG submission 187461) | Marine sediment microbial communities from White Oak River estuary, North Carolina - WOR-2-8_12 (SPAdes) (version 2) | ecosystem: Environmental > Aquatic > Marine > Intertidal zone >...
CTCTCCTCCGCGAACATCGACCGTGATATCGCTCTGCAGGGTTAATATGTTTTGCAGTCCAGACCCCCAATATCTTGAAATCGATAATATCGTTCATGCCCCGCTTGAGCGTATGATGAAAGGACCAAGCAGAGCGCTGGGCGGGACAGGGAACCCGATGAAATCATGCATATGCCGGGGACTGGTGACAATACCGATGACTTGTACGCGGACGCCCCGCCTGTCAGGATGGGGAGGTGAAAAGCTATACAATATTTCCGACCGTAGAACCTCGTCCACAAGGGCGGGTTGTCAGCGCGGGTATGTTAAACTCCAAAGTTCAAAAATTTTTGAACAGGTCAGACCCGTTAAATAGGCTTAAAAATATATACCGCTTTGTCGAGGGAGACGCGCATGACCAAGTTCGATTACGACTCCTGGCAGGCGAAGCTCATCGCCCTTGAACTCGCAAGCAAGATAGGCAAGGGCATCCTGAAAGAGCTCATCACGTCCTCGAAGACGGCCAGCCAGCTGTCGGAATCGCTGGACATCCCCCTCCCCACGGTCCTGTTCCACCTTCAGAGACTGGAGAGTGCCGGCTTGATCCGGTCGAAGAAGGTGTTGGGCAAGAGGCTGAGGGAGGTGAAGGTGTACAGCGTCCCCTCGACGGAGATAGTTATAGACCTAGGAGGTAACGAAAATGACAGAAGCGAATGAGCCGGAGCAGCCGAACGACGAGCCCAAGAAGGTAAAGGTGAAGATACGCGGGGAGCCTATGGACCCCGACGAGATTTCCGAGAAGATACAGAAGGCCCTGAAGGACGCTGGCATCGAGGACTTGGACCTGGTAATGGCCAAGATAGACAAGGCCATGGAGGGCATCGATGAGAAGATACAAAGGGTGGTCGCAAAGATCGAGAAGGATGTCGGCGACATCGACGTTAAGGTCGATGTTAACACGGTCGACGGAGAGTGCTGCCCCGAAGCTAGTGAATACACTAAGAACGTGGGCATCCTCAACCTTAAGGACATCACCGAGGAGGAGCTGGACAATATGAAGCCCCTCAAGAACGTGGGCATCATCATCGTGCCCGAGAAGTTCATGGGCAAGCTGTCCGCCAAGATCAAGTCGAACGTGGGCCTGACGATCCCCTATAAGGAAGGCTGGCGCGTCTATTCGGGGTGCACCGAGATAGACGCCATGATGCTGGACGCCCTCGACGAGCCGATCGAGTTCATCCAGGTCGGCAGCTTGACCTTCAAGGACGATGTCACGCCCGAACTAATCAAATCGAAGATCAAGGCGTTCCACAACTACGGAAGCGTTAGCGCGCCTGAGCACATCTACGGCGTGGTAATGGCCAAATGCCTGGAGAACCACGGCAGCCTGTCCAAGAACGGCCATTGTTGTGACGACGACGATTGAACCTTCTTTCCAACAGGGGCCGAAAGGCCCCGCCTTCCTTCATTTGATGATTGACAATGACCTTCAACCGCGGAATCGGCTGACCCCGCCCTTTCATCACTGGTCGGAAATTGTCAGTTGATTTAAATATTCAATCCGGCGTATCAGGCACAGAGGAGCGCGAACGATGTCCGAGGACGAGCAGGACGCTGTCAAATCTAAGAAGCCGAGAGGCATGGCCGCCTTCACGGCGGTCTGGGCCGGTCAGGTGGTCTCAGTCCTCGGCTCAGCAATGACCATATTCGCGCTGATGCTTTGGGCCTGGACAATAACGGGGGAGGCGACCGCGCTCGCCCTCCTTGGATTCTTTCATGCCGCCCCGCTTCTTCTTATGCTGCCCATCGCAGGAGCCATCGTGGACCGCCTGAACAAGAAGACCGCGATGATACTCAGCGACCTCGCGGCGGGGCTGGGCACGGTCGTTATGCTCATACTCTACACGTCGAACGTTTTGGAGATCTGGCACGTTTACCTGATAGCGATCTTCGTCGGCGCGTTCGGGGCCTTCCAATGGCCCGCATATTCCTCGGCCATCACGGTCATGGTGGACAAGAAACATTATGCCAGGGCGTCGGGGATGGTCAGCCTGGTCGGTTCGATATCCGGGATATTGGTCCCATCATCGCGGCCATGTTGCTGGTGATCGATCCGGTTACCCTGACGGTTGAGCCCGAATCCCTCCAATTCATACTCGTATTTGATATCCTAACCTTCTGTATCGCCATCGGGATACTTCTGTTCGTCCATATCCCGCACGTTCCTCCGGCAGAGGACCTGGACAAGGGTGTGCGGGGCGTTCTCAGGGATGTCCCGTACGGTTTCAGATACATATACCGCAGGAAACCGCTGTTCGCGCTCCAGATGGTGTTCTTCACCTTCAACCTGGTCTCCGTTTTCGGGATGACCGTATTCACGCCCATGATACTGGCGAAGACCGGTTCGAACGACGACCTGCTGGCCTCGGTCATGATGGTGCTCAGCATCGGTGCCGTGATCGGCGGTATCATACTGGCGATCTGGGGCGGACCAAAGAGGAAGATCAACGGCCTCCTAGGCGGGATGATGGTGGCCGGCATCGGCTTCGGCATCGGCTTCGGCGTTGACTGGGGAAGCGGGTTCAACACCATGATGTGGATGCTATTCGGTTTCCTGACGATGCTGCTCATGCCCACCCTGAACGGTTCCAGCCAGGCGATATGGCAGTCCAAGGTCCCGGCGAACAAGCAGGGCCGCGTCTTTGCTGCAAGGGGCGTCATCGCCCAGGGTGCCAGCGCCTTCGCCATGATACTAGTGGGACCACTGGCCGACCTTTACTTCGAACCGGCCATGGAGGTGGGCGGTTCGCTTGCGGGTCAGTTCGGATGGATCGCCGGTACCGGGCCGGGAAGCGGCATGGGCCTCATGATACTCGGCAGCAGCATACTGGCAACCGTCGTCGCCATGATTGGATACAGCATCAAGAAGGTCAGGGACGTAGAGCGCTTGATACCCGACGCCGACCCCGAAAGCAGGCTTAAAGCCTTCAAGAAGAAGCTCAACAAGCGATACGGAAGCGGAGAAATCACCAGGGAGCAGTGTGTGCAGATGGTCGATGAGGAGAAGGCCAGGCTCGGAATAACAGAGGAGGAATCGCAAGGTTCTTAAGCCCTTCATCATTACGGCTGGACAGGTATCTGATGAGACGAATCCCGTTGCTAACCTTGGCAATTCTAATATGCCTCGGTCTTGTTCTGGCCCCGTCGATGCTCGCCCAGCACGGCGGCGAACCGAACGGGGACGTCGGAGAGCACGAAGAGGACGACCACCACAACGAGACCCACGAGGAGGAATATCACGACCCCTGGATGAACCTCTACATCACGGGAGGCGTCATAATCGCCTTCATGGTGGCGGTCGTTGTTTGGCCGAGGAAATAGGAACGGATTTTGAACACGCCATGCTGACCACGGGGCTAAAAACCCCCTATTTGTCCATCAATTATGCCAGATTTAACGAATCTGGCATTCAAATTCTGCCCTTGCAGGCTGGGCACGACTGCCTTTGAGCTCTGCCGGGCTTGAACGGATAATTCTTAAACGCGGAAGGATGCCGACCTACCTGATATCTGATTATTTTATGGTTATAACCACCTTAGTTTTATATAAGCAGAATCCGATTTCGATTTGATAGGTGGAAGAGATGAAAGGAACAAGACTGATTACAGTTATAGTGATTGCATTTCTAGGTTTGTCAATATCTCTATGCTCTGTCAGCAGCCAGTTAGCCGATTCACCTTGGCCAACGTTTCAGGGCAATGCAAAGCACACTGGTCAAAGCCCATATGACACCAGTCATGCAGGAGGGGGTATGAAATGGTATGTGAATCTCTCGGATGACGTTCTTTCTTCTCCTGTAATTTCTCAAGATGGCACTATATATGTCACCACTGTCCATGGAATATTATGGGCTATCAATCCGAACGGTACAATAAAGTGGAACTTCACTTCAGAGGGTTCTAGCGATTGCACACCAGCGATCGATACTTATGGAAACATATATTTTGAATCTGGGCGTTCCGGTGGGGCATCACCGGGTTGGACTCTATATTCGATTTACCCGAACGGAACCGAGCGTTGGAGGTTCTTTTCCGATAGTAATTTCGGGAATTTTGACTCACCTGTTATTGATGCAGTGGGCAATATCTACCTGGGCACTTGGGGCGGTTTATTATATTGTATAAATGACGATGGAGTAGAAGAGTGGAACATTTCCATGAAAGGTGGGGTAAAGAATCCAGTAGCAATAGATGATAACGGAACCATATATGTCGGAACATTTGGACCAAGTTCTATTGATCTGGGAGCCTTGTATGCTATTGCTCCTGACGGGTATGAGCTGTGGAATCACTCATGCAATAATTTTCAGGGTCCCACAATCGACGATGCGAATAGAATTTATGTAGTAACTGAAGAGGAACATTTTCTGTGCTTTTCTGATAGCGGTAATCTATTGTGGGATCAACAAATCCCAGAACCCGGTTTCTCATCCCCTGCTATCGGACTGGACGGTACGATTTACCTTGGATTTCACAACAACAGAGTAAGAGCGTTCAGGCCTGAAAACGGGCAAATAATATGGACGTCAGGGTTCGTAGACACCCATGGTCTGGTGGGGGTCAATACCTCGCCAGCAATAGGTTCGGACGGGACAATATACCTCCAATTCAATACCGCCGTGTTATATGCATTTGACAGCAATGGAACCCTTAAATGGTTCTTCACACCTCCGCATCTGGATAACTCGTTTACCGCAGAGACCTCCAGCCCGGCCATCGGGAGCGACGGGACTATATATTACGGCATCTCGGACGGTTATCTGTACGCGATAGGCCCGGACAGTTATCCTTCTGCATTCTTTGATGTGTTCCCGCTGGTGGGCAACGCCTCTACCAATTTCTCGTTCGATGCATCTTCTTCCTCTGACCCTGAAGATGGGGCATCGTTGTCATCCTATGTCTGGGACTTTGGGGATGGGAACACCAGTGAAGGCATGTTCGTGAGCCATACCTACGGTCAGAACGGGAATTACACGGTCTCACTGACCGTCGAGGACTCGACAGGGAAGAAGACCACCACAACATACCTGCTGGTCCTTCAGAACCCTCCGGATGAATCTGTGATTGCACAATACTGGTGGTTGATCGTTCTGGCTGTACTCATTGCATTCGGCTTGGCGTTGATGATTGCATATTTCTTATTGGGCCCCAAACAAAATGTCCCCCCGCCTGAAAGAAATTAACACGCTTCGCAACCTTTTTAGTCCTTCAGAGGATTTTGCCCCGTGATACAATGGAGCTGATAACCGTCAAGGTCAAGAACCCGGAAGAGCTGAACGTCATCATAGGCCAGAGCCACTTCGTTAAGACGGTGGAGGACATCTACGAGGCCATGGTGAACACCGTGCCGGGCGTCAAGTTCGGCGTCGCCTTCTGCGAGGCGTCGATGAAGAGGCACGTGAGGGTGGAGGGAACCGACGAGGACCTGAAGGAGCTGGCCACGGAGAACGCGCTGGCAATCGGGGCCGGCCACTCGTTCTTCATCGTGATGAGGGACGCTTTCCCCATCAACTTCCTGAATCGCATCAAGGCCGTGCCGGAGGTCTGCTGCATCTTCTGCGCCACCGCGAATCCCGTTGAAGTGGTCATCGCCGAAACAGAAGGGGGAAGGGGTATCCTCGGCGTCATCGACGGCGGCACTCCGACCGGCGTGGAGGACGAGGAGAGCAAGGCCTGGCGGAAGGACTTCCTGAGGCAGATCGGGTATAAGCGTTGAACTTTCTAATACAAATTTATACAATGTTCAACGTAAGGTCTTGAAACGGTACTATGCCGTATATTACATTTCAAGTCCGAAACGACGAAATATCTTCCTTTATAAGACCAACAATTTTCGTCGGAATAACAAGCTCACCCGACAGCCTTCTTTACAACCTCGGCCACCGTGGCAAGTTCCTCATCGGTCAGCCCGGGGTGCACGGGCAGCGACATCACCACTTTTGCGGCCTTTTCGGTCTCGGGCATGGAGCGGTCGCAGTAGCCGGCCAGGGGTCCGAGCTGGTGGAGGCCCATCGGATAATATACCCCGACGCCCACCTCGCGCTCGGCGACATGGCGGACCACCTCGTCCCGGTTCTGCACCCTGACGGTGTACTGGTGGTAGACGTGCCTGTATCCTTCCGGCACGTAAGGCGTGATGATGTGGTCGGTGAAGGAGAGGGCCTCGTCAAGGAACCCGGCGTTGTCGATGCGCTTCTGGGTCCAGGTGTGGAGCTTCTTCAACTGCTCGATGCCGATGGCCGCGGCCATCTCGGTCATGCGGTAGTTGTAGCCGACCATGGCGTACTCGTATCGTGTTTTCTGACCCTGGTGCCTGAGGAGGCGGAGGGCTTCAGCGATGTCGCGGTCGTCCGTGATGATCGCGCCGCCCTCGCCGGTGGTGATGTTCTTTGTCGGGTAGAAGCTGAAGGCGGCGAGGTCGCCGAACTCGCCTATCGACCTGCCGTCTATCCTGGCCCCGTGGGCCTGGCAGGCGTCCTGGAGCAGGATGAGGTCGTGCTTGTCGCATATCTCCCTCAAGGCCTTGAGGTCGGCGGGTAGGCCGAACAGGTGCACCGGCATTATGGCCTTAGTATTCGGGGTTATGAGCCCTTCGACTTGACCGACGTCGATGTTGAAGGTCCTGGGGTCGATGTCGGCGAACACCGGTCGCGCACCGCAGTGGACGATGCTCGTAGCGCTCGATATGAAGCTGAAGGGTGTGGTGATGACCTCGTCGTCCGGTCGGACGCCGGTGGCCAGAAGGGAAGCGTGAAGGGCCTGGGTGCCGTTGCCCACGGCCACGGCATACTTGGTTCCGCAGAACTCGGCGAACCTATGCTCGAACTGGGCGACCAACTCGCCCTGGGCCAGCTTGCCGGATAACAGGACCTCGGAGACGGCCCTGACCTCCTCCTCGCCCAGCATGGGCTTGGCGATGTTGATCATCGGAACGCCCTCCGGGGCTCGCGGGACTCATTTGTCCCGCTCGCTGATCGAGGTTTTGGCTGGTCATGCTTGTCGTCGGTCTCACTTGTGGTTTGATTATTGATAAAAACATCGATCTCGCAGATCATTGGACTCTCCTCTGGTCCATTGCCACGTTTCCGATCTTCCTCGCCGGTACCCCGGCCACGATGTCGTGCTTGTCAACGTCCTTCGTGACGACGGAGCCCGCGCCGATGATGGCGTCCGGGCCTATCTTCAGGCCTGGCAGTAAAACCGAGTTGGCGCCTATCCTGGTGTATTGTTCTACATGGGCGCCCTGAAGGCAGAAGTCCTCGCACCTTCCCATGAACTTGTCGTTGGTGAAGCAGACCCTTGGCCCCAAGAACACGTCGTCCTCGATGACCGTGTTGGTGGGGAGGTATACGCCGCTCTGTATCGAGACCCTGGAACCGATGCGGCAGTTGTCCTCGATGATGGTTCCCGAACCGATTATCGTCTCGTTGCCGATGTGCGTTCCCTCGCGGATCAGGACGTGATGGCCGGTCTGGACGCGGTTGCCGATGGATACCCGGCTGTAGATTATCGTCGCATCCCTGATGACGCAGTCGTCGCCGATGGTGGCCCCCTCGACCTCGTCGAAGCGCTTGCCGAGCAGCAGCTCCTTCTCGTGCTTGCCCGGGTGACCTATTATCACGTCCTCCCCTATGTAGGTGTTCGCCCCTATCCTGCTCTCTCCGAATAACCTTGCCATGTGATCACTCCAGTAAAACCTTCTTCCCCTCCGTTAGGGATTCGACCGCTGCCTCCGACGCGCGAAGTGTCTCTATGGCGTCAGGTCCCGTCACCAGGGGCTTGCCCCCGTGAACCACGGCCTTTCTGAAATCCTCCAGCTCGTTCCTCAGCGGTTCCTGCTTCTTGATCGAGACGTGCCGAACGTGGAACTCGATCGGCAAGTGGTAGAGGTTTGCGGTATCGTAGGTCTCGGGAAGCGTCGAGGATGAAACTGTCGCACCCTGGGTGATGTAATCGACCTCGACATAGTTCTGCAGGCACGTCAGGGCCAGCCGGCGCACCTTCATGGGCGTGAGCCAGTTCACCTCCACAAGACCCATTATACCGTTCTCGAACTCGAGCTGGATGTTCGCGTGGTCCTCGAAGTCGACTTCCGAGCGCGTGCCGCCCAAAGTGTAGACCGACTTGACGGGGCTCGCCGCCAGGTATCTCATCACATCGATGTCGTGAACACCCAGGTCCATGATGACGCCGACATCGCGGATACGGCCCGGCATGGAGCTGACCCTCCTGGACGACAGCGTGACGACGTCACCGAATCTGCCCTCCAGAATGGCGTCCTTTGCGAACTTGACCACCGGGTTGTGGCGCTCGATGAGGCCCACCGCGAGTACGAGTCCGTTGGCCTCGGCTATGCTGACCAGCTCGCGCGACTGCTCGAGGTTGGAGCACATGGGCTTCTCCACGAGCACGTGCTTGCCCGCCTCCAGCGCGTCCCTGACTATCTGGTAATGGGTGACGGTCGGTGTCGCCACGTTCACCGCCGTGATGTCGGTGGCCAGCATTTCACTGTAATCTGAATAGAACTGCACCCCGAAACGGTCGGCAAGTCCACTCGCCGTCTCGATGTCAGCGTCCGCGATACCGCTGAGCGCGCCCATCTCCGAATATACCCTGGCATGGTTCTTGCCCATAGAGCCCACGCCTATCATGCCGGCCTTGAAATCAGAACTCATCGAAGACACCGATATCTCTTTGGATATAATATTTATGCCCAGAGGTGACGATACCTCTTCGGATAAATTATTTATACCCAGAGGTGACGATACCTCTTCGGATAAATTATTTATGCTTAGAGGACCGAAACCTCTGTGTAAATAATTATTGTATCGGACGGTGCTCAGGCCGGCTTTCCCGAAAACGCTCGCCGCAGCCCTCCCATACCGCTTGCGGACCTGTCAACAGAATCTCTCAATCTGCGAACATAGGCCGGCAATCCTTCCACATCCTTGGTCTCCTTCTTGGCCAGGTAGGATATCCTGGCCCGGAGGTCGTTGTCGAACTTCATGTCGCAGGACTCGAGCGCGTCGATGAGACGGCGGGACAGCTGGCCGCCCTTGTGGTCCCAGTCGGTCATGATGATGGCGGTTCGGTGGTCTTCGGACAGGTCCTCGCAGGTCCTGAGGACCGAATGGCCGTCGTTGAGAACCACTATCATGCCGTGGATACCCAGTTCCTCCAGGGCCTTCTTGTCGTTTCGGCCCTCCACGATGACGGGGATGCTTTGACTTGCCTCAGCCAGCTCCTCGAAGAGCCCGAGCAGCCTTTCGAGGGTCTCATTCGGGTCCAAGATGCTCCCCCAGCCTGTCCTTCAGCTCCTGCAGTCCGAGGCCCTCGACGAACACGCGCTTCTGGTTCGTGGTCTGGCCCGAGGAAATGCTTATTCTCCTCGGCGGCACCTTCAATATCCTGCCTAGGTACGTCATCAACTCTGAGTTGGCCTTACCCTCCCTGGCCTCCGCCCTGACCGAGACCCTGATCCTTTTCCGCCACTCATCGTAACCCTTGAGGGCGGAACGGGGGCTGTTCGGTTGGACTTCGACTTCCACGTACACTCCGTCTGAGCCTTCCCGGAGGGCGTCCGTCCACATCACTAGGCTGATGTCGCGGGAGTTCAAAATCCTTTGGTTCATCTATCGTCCGACAAAAAAATAACACGACCGTAATATATTTATCCAGCATTGCTCATATACCTGCGACTTGTCGGAGGATATGATGGGATACGAAGTGAGGAAGATACCTACTGGAGTTGCGGATTTCGATGCGATAATAGACGGGGGATTACCCGACGGTTCCGTTGTGTTGCTCCTGGGCGACGTGGGTGCGGGCCATCAGGAATTCGTTTATACGTCAGCCTTCAAGATAGCCATGGTGAAGGAGCATCCCGAGACCGGGGACTACTTCCTCGGCAGCCTCTGCGACTTTTCAAACCTCCCGGACAACATCTGCTACGTCACGTTCTCGCGCACAAAGGACGACATTCTCAGGGAGATCGCCACGAGCTTCAACTCGGAGTTCTACGGCCCCCTGTCCAGGAAGATCAAGTTCAAGGACTTCTCATCCAGCTATTTCAAGAAGAGCATCGTCCCAACGACCTGGACCGAGCCCGAGGGAAAGAAGGGTCTGTTCTCTGGCACGCCCAAGGAGAATGTCCTGGAATCGCTGGTCAACTTCCTTGACGATAACGCCCGCAACTCGCTGGTCATAATCGATTCCCTGACTGACCTGGTGGTCTCGAACCTGGTGGAGTTCAGGGAGCTCGTGAACGTGCTGAAAGGCATCCAGAGGGCCTGCAAGGAGTGGAAGGGCATCGTCTATCTGCTTTTGGCAAAGGACATACTGGACAAGCGCGACGAGTTGATGATCATCGACAGCGTGGACGGTGTGTTCACCTTCGAGTGGAGCAAGTACTACCGGAGCACCAAGCGGCAGAGGTACATGTTCATCGAGAAGTTCATGAGCCTGCTTCCCCACCTGGAGGACGAGAGGACCGCGCGGTTCCCCACACAGGTTTCATCCGGCAGCGGTCTGAGGGTCATCAACATGGATGTGATCGCCTGAGGTCGAGATAATGAACGGAGAAGAGAAATTAAAAACTGGAATTGCAGGTTTGGACGACATGCTGGGCGGCGGAGTCCCGGAGGGGCAAATCATAGCACTGCTGGGCTCCTGCGGGACCGGCAAGACCACACTGTCGCTCCAGTTCATATGGCACGGCCTGCAGAACGGCCAGAAGGGCGTTTTCATATCACTCGAGGAGGACGAGGAGTCCATCACGAAGAACGCGGCATCGTACGGCTGGGCCCTGAAGCCCCACCTGGACAGCGGCGATCTCACCCTGGTCAAGCTGGAGCCGGCAGACGCCAAGACCACTATCCACAGGATAAAAGGGGAATTGCCCCAGTACATCAAGGAGACGGGCGTTAAGCGCGTTGTCTTCGATTCGGTGTCCCTGCTCAGCATGATGTTCGACTCTGAGAGCGCTCAGCGGTCGGGCCTTTTCACCCTCTGCGAGCAGATCAAGGCCTCCAGGGCCACTGCCATGCTGACAGCCGAGGTCAAGGACGAGAACCCCGCTGCCTCCAGGGACGGCCTCGTCGAATACGTGGCCGACGGCGTCATACTGCTGCGGTACAAGGAGACGGCCGACGAATCCGACGTCCATCTCTCACTGAGGATTATCAAAATGCGCAGGGTGAAGCACTCGAGGCGCATCAAGCCCTACACCATCAGCGATAAAGGCATCGTGGTCCACGCTGAAGCCGAGGTGTTTTAAGTCCGTTTTGAGACCTAATGGTCAAACAACGGTATTAAAACCAACCTGATTGCTTCGAGCTCCGTTCAGATATCGACATCGGCCAGCACGATTACCTTGTCGAACTCCTTCTTCAATGTGCCCAGCTGGTCGGATTCCAGTGATGTCGTTCCGATGGGCACGAACAAAGTGGCGTTGTTCACGGACGACAGGTCGTTCACCTTCTTGATGAACTTGAACACCTTGTCGAAGCCGTTCTCCACCACCAGGTATTCGAAGCCGTCGAGTATCACGGCCGAGCTGGGGTTGTTCTTGACGAAACTCGAATACATCCTCATCATCTCGAACTCGAGGCGGTGCGGGTTCAGCGTCTTCTGGTCCGAGACCGATGTGTCAGTAAGCCATATCACGTCGGCCTGGCTCATGTCGTGCTCCTTCTTCAGCTTGTCCGGGAAGGTCGTTGATATGGACAGCCCCTTGGCGCCCTGCTTCATCGAGCTGACGAACATCTGGAAGGCAAGTCTTGGAGTGTTGTCCACGACAAGGTAGTTGTAGCCCTCCTCGACCTTCTCCAGCATCACGCCGCAGGCCTTGCACTTCTCCCTGAGCAGGTCAGAACCCTCGGGCACCTCGTTCATCTCTCCGCAAATGGGGCACTGCACGTTCCTCATCTTTACCTCTGGCACTGCCGGTTCGACGAAGGCGAAGCCGCAGGAGGTACAGTTCTCGGCGAGATTGGCGCACTTCTCGTGGTACAGCTTGCCGCACTTGCACTTTGTCAGGTCGGTGAAGTCGGTGATGGGCTTCTTGCAGACCTCGCACGGCGGACCATCCTTCTTCTCAGGGGCCGGTGCAGGGGCCCTGACCGGTCTGGATGTCGGCCTGGCCTTCTCGGCCGGTCTCTTCTGCTCTTGCGGAGCCTGCTGGACAACGATTGTCGTACCTGCCGGGGTCCTTGTCCTCGAGACGGGCTGCTGCCTGACCGGGGCACGGGCCACCCTCCTGACCGGGGGCTGCGAGTACTCCTTGGGGATGTTGGCCGCCTTTTGGTCGTAGAGAAGCTTCGCCAGCACGGCAATGACTATGGCCAGCACTATCGAGATGACCCAAAGAATGAGCCCGCTGATGAAGATGTTGGGGGATGCGAAGGCGAACATCGTCGGGAAGAAGTAGAACAGCAACAGGAACAATATCAGGACCTTGCTGAGTATGTGAAGCCAAGTGATCTTGAGCGCCTTGTGCCTGTACCTTCGCGGGTAAGCGTACTTGAAGTTTGCGTATATCCTCGTCGGCATGGAGGCCAGGAGGTATCCGCAAATGAATACCACGATGAACAGTATCTGGGGATTCTCGAAGAAGTTGAAGGTGTTGAAGGTGGCCGTTTCCTGATTGGTACTGGAGCCAAGTGCGGACCATGGGAACGTGATGCTGAACATTGATATCTCGCCGGCCGGTGTCCTGATGACGTGCATGCGCCCGTCCTGCAGCGAGAGACCGTACATGCTCCCGGCCGATATCCGGTAATCGGTGTGCTTGTACTGGAATGTGTATTGGGCGATGTTCGGTTGGATGTAAGTGGTGTAGCTGGCATCGTTGAGGGAGTTGTAGGTCTGCACGGGCGTGTCTATCCCATAAAGGGCGTACAGGAAGTCCGCAGCAACCACATTGAAGTTGTCGTATCCGAAGCCGGACCCGGTCGCGTCGAAGTACAGGTAAATGCGGACCGGCGTTGAATCATCGGTCGCGACGTTGGCTACATCAACGAACCCCAGGGCATCGACCGTGATGGGCTCGCCCTGGCCGTAATGCAGAGGGTTATAGGTACGCGATGACCCGGCGAAAAACTGTGTCGAGGTCAAGGAGCTCTCCAGCGCCCCGATGTATCCCTCCGAACCGCTGTATCTAAGCTCCTGAGGGTCGATCCGGCCGTTCCCGTTTCCGATGACTGGCAGCGTATCGTAGGAATCGAGTACAGCTCTCCTGAGGTCCCCGGCCGCCCTTCCCCTGAGCTCATAGGTAAGATGACCGCCGCCGTGCAGGTCAGTGAAGCCCAGCAGTTCGTAATCGGTCCTGACGATGACCAGGTCGTTGACCGCCTGCGCCTCGGCGGGACCGTCGATTAAAGGAATGCAGAAAACTGTTATTATCAGCATTGCCAGTATAACTTTGAACAAACGCCCCATTGCCATCAATATCGGATAGCTTCGTGGGTTATAATATTTTGGGTTTATGATTAATTATGTTTCTATCTTATTTCTATCCATACCACCGCCCTGACAGGCGGGGATATCTTGGTTTTTCATCGCTTATGACGATTACTCATGCATCATACCAAAAACTCTTGCTTCATTATAAACTTCACATCACCAGATTCTCGAAATCTGGTGTTACGACCCCGCCCTTAAAGGCGAGGCATGAAGGTTCAGAATATCTTGGGCGTGAACACGGATGCTTGATGCTATATCTTATCTTTGACAGCACACATGATGAGGGGCAGGAGAACGGTCGCGTCCCCCTCCACGGTGACATACCTGGCATCCTTCCTGACCTTGCCCCATGAGACCGCCTCGCGGACCCGTGCCCCCGAAAGGCTGCCGTCGTGCTCCACCGCGGTCGTGATGTAGACGGCGGAGTCCAGGCCGTCGCGGAACTGGTTCCACCAGATGGTGTGGTGCTTGGATATTCCGCCGCCGACCATGAGCGCTCCCGTTTTCTTCGCGGTGAAGACAATATCGGCCAGCTCCTTCTCGTCCTTCATGAGGTCGATCCTGAACTCCTTGTGCTCCTGGCTGAACTGCCAGAGCTGTGAACCGAAGGCCCCGTCGGTGATGCCAGGTACGTATATCGGAACCTCGTTCTTTGCGGCCCAGTAGAGTATCGAGCTCTCATCCCCCGCCCTGGAACCGAACTCCCGGCACAGCTCCTTGGTGGACATCTCGCGCTTGCCCTCGTCCCACAGTTCCCGAAGAACTGGCTGCATGAGCCTCTCCAGCACGATGCCGTAGCTCTCGTCGGGCACCAGGACGTTGCCGAGGCGGTTCACACCTTCGTCTCGAAGCGCTGCGTCGTCCATGTCGAACTCGCCATGGTAATAATCCTCCTTTGTCCTTGCAAGGTCGTGGTCGAGGGTCCCGCAGGTGGTTATCAGAACGTCGAACATTTTCTCCTTCACCATGTCGCGGACGATGCCCCTCGTCCCGGTCGCGACGATGCAGGCCGGGAAAGAAAGGAAGTTGACATAATCCTCATCGGCGATCATGCGGGCGACGATGTCCACCGCTGTCGCCAGCTTCTTCGCGGTGAAGCCGCCGGAGCGGTCCATCTGTTCCACGAGCTCCTTCACCCTGATGTCCTTCGCAAGGTGCATGTCCCCGACTTTCCTTTCGAGTTTCATGGAATCCAATCGGCGAGAATCACGTGTGTATATAAGGTTATACCTGGTGATCGGATGTCGGGTTTGACATCCCCGCCCCAACGAGCGGGGTCTTCCAGACGGTACACCGAAGGCCTTGTCACGAAAGCGTTTCGATATTATCACCCAGCCCTAACAGACGGGGCATGTCGGTTGTATTGGTTTGAATAAAGGGATGGCCAGACAAAGCCTTCAGGTTTGTATCCTATCGCATCACGTTTGCGAAACGTTCTTATATAGTTGGCCAATGGGGGATACTCACCCGTGGAGGCTTAAGTTGAAGAGGAGCAGGAAGACCAATCCCAACCTCGAGATGCTCATTGCAGAGCTGAAGAAGTTGTCCAGAGACAACGAGGCGGCGATCTGGCGAGACGTGGCTAAGAGGCTGGAGAAGCCTTCCAGGGTGTGGGCCGAGGTGAACGTCTCGGCCATCGAGAGGCATGCCAACGCAAAGGAGAACATCGTCGTGGCAGGCAAGCTGCTCGGGTTCGGCAACCTGACCAAACCGGTGAACATAGCCGCGTTCTCGGCATCGGCCAGTGCAAGGACGAAGGTGGAGAAGTCGGGCGGAAAGTTCATGGACATACTCGAGTTGGCCGAGGCCAATCCCAAGGGCAGCGGCGTCAGGATAATGGGGTGAGGAGATGAAGGTGATAGACGGCAGCGAACACATCATGGGGCGGCTGGCTACCCACGTGGCCAAGCAGCTGCTCGACGGCGAGGACGTCGTGGTTGTGAATGCTGAGAGGATCGTCATCACCGGCAAGAAGGAGAGCATACTGGAGGATTACAATCACAGGCGCGACCTCGGCAAGACCCGTAAGGGACCCTTCTACCCGCGAATGCCGGATAGGATATTCAGGCGGACCGTGAGGGGAATGGTACCCTACCAGCAGCCCCGCGGCAGGACGGCCTACAAGAGGCTGAGGGTCTACGTGGGCGTGCCGAAGGAGCTGGAGAAGGAGGCGACAATCCAGGTCGATAACGCACTGGACAAGGGAGCCCTAAGGAAGATGTACCTGGGCGACCTGTCAAAGCTCCTGGGAGCCAAGTTTTGAGGTGTGATCTTGAAGCTGGAAATACTTAATATTGAAGCGAAGGTTCAAGATAAGCCTGCTGCGGAGCAGGAGGTGCAATGATGGTGAAGGTTGTCAACACGAGCGGAAAACGGAAGACGGCCATCGCCAGGGCCTCGGTGAAGAAAGGGAAGGGACGCGTGCGGATCAACAGCGTTCCCCTGGAGCTCCTGACCCCGGACCTCGCCAGGGAGAAGATAATGGAGCCCCTGAGGATAGCGGGCAAGAAGGCGGAGAAGCTGGACATCGACGTCAACGTGGAGGGCGGAGGTTTCATGGGCCAGGCTTACGCAACCCGCACCGCAATCGCCAAGGGCATCGTGGCGTATACCAGCGACGAGAAGCTCGAGGCCATCTACAAGGAATACGACAGAAGCCTTCTAGTCAGCGACCCGAGGAGAAAGATGCCCAAGAAGCCGCTGGGCCGCGGCGCGAGGAAGAGGCGGCAGAAGTCATACAGGTGAGGAATTGTATACAGTTGTAGGTATGACAATTAATAAAATACGGATGGAACATCCAGAACGACCGGAGGTCCATCGATGATAATCCCTGTCAGATGTTTCACCTGCGGGAAGGTTGTTGGCTCGGCCTTCGAGAAGTTCGTCGAGAGGTACAAGAAGGGCGAGGACCCGCAGGCCGTGCTGGACGACCTGGGCGTGGACCGTTACTGCTGCCGCAGGATGATAGTCTCCCACATCGACCTCATCGACGAGGTCATGCCGTTCGATTGAGTCCAGGCAAATCTTTATAGTGTTTTCCAAAATCTCGGCCTAGCAAGGGCCCGTGGGGTAGCTTGGTATCCTTCCACCTTGGGGTGGTGGTAACTCCAGTTCAAAGGCCTCCTTCCGAAAGGAGAGGTTTGATAATCTGGGCGGGCCCACTTTTTTACATTTGGTAAACGTTCGTGGGCCCGGCCTGCCCGCCCCAATCATGAGAAACCGCCTTCTGTGAATCCTTGCACGTGGGCCCGGCCTGCCCGCCCCAATCATGAGAAACCGCCTTCTGTGAATCCTTGTGCGTGGACTCGGCTTTCACGCCCAGGAAGGGGATTATTTCTCCCTCACCGGCTCATACAGGTACAGTGCGAAATCACCCTCCTCGGTCGAGCCGGGAACGTGGCCCTCCAGGCACTGGCCCTCGGCGTGCTCGTACTCGTTGCTGTTCTTCACCCAGTCCATGAGCTTGCGCCAGTTGGGGCCGATGTTCTCGAAGCCGGGGGAGTAGAGCATGGCGTACTTCCTCGCGGGTATGCGTTTGACCGTGACGTTGTCATCCTCGACCTCTCCGTCCAGCTTCACCCAGACCTCGTAGCCGTACTCCTTCTGACCGGGCTCGGGAAAGGGGTTGTCGAATCCGAAGACGGGGTACTTGCCCCCGTCGTTTATCAGGCCTCTCGGCTTCGCCCACTCCTGCATCTTGGTGATGGCAGCCATCTCAGGATGCTCTCCGAGGGCGTGGAAGCTGGCCACCAGCATCTCTTCCATCTCTACTATCTTGATTTCTTCCATGACATCTCCTCATAGTTGAAAGGGTCCTAGCATATTTATGGGTTTACGGGAGGTGACCGAAAGTAATCCGTCCTGATAATGAGAATGTCAGGATCGGTTCCAGAGTTTCAGGTTCCTTAATAGGCGTGACCACTTTCAATAATATAATATTTATTGCATCAAGATATGGTTACACCGCTGCGAAAAACCTAATAAATGTGAAAGATTATATTATCCCCGATGAGAATTGATGTAACAACCGTGTATGTCGATGACCAGGCAAAGGCTCTGAAGTTCTACACCGAGATCCTCGGTTTTGTGAAGAAGAAGGATGTCCCGACAGGCGGACCGGCCAGGTTGCTGACCGTGATTTCTCCGGACGGACACGATGACGTCGAGCTCAATCTGGAACCGAACGATTACCCGGCCTTCCGACAATTCCAGGCGTCCAACTATAAGGAAGGTCTTTCCGCGGCGACATTCGCCGTGGACGATGTCGAAGCGGAGTACCAGAGGCTCAAAACTTTGGGTGTTAAATTCACAAGAGAACCGACTAAAGAGGAGTGGGGCTCGTACGCAATCTTCGACGATACATGCGGGAATTTGATAGGGATTCATAATTGGGAAGGGCTTGAATAGCTTCAATATGATGTAAATGCCAAATGGATCGTAGCCTTGCCGGAGCTTGAGCTTAGGTCGCCTTCATACGATCATTCCTATTTACAATCTATTAAAATGAAGTCTCTAGGCGCTTGCACCGGAAAACCAATTATATTGGATGTCCATTCCTTTGGCGAGGGGGCACAATGGTTGATGTAAGGATAGAGAGGCTAGCCAGGATTTTGGTGAAGTATTCGATAAAGGCGAAGAAGGGGCAGGAGATAATCATATCGAGCCCGCCGGGCGGAACACCCCTGGCCCTGGAGGTTCAGAGAGAGGTGCTCGACTCGGGCGCCCACCCGTTCATGATGCCGTTGCTGGATGGCGCCGTAGAAGGGTTCTTCGAGCACGCATCCAAGTCCCAACTCGGATATGCCTCCCCCATCAAGAAGTTCATCTTCGAGAATGCTGACGGCCTGATCGGCATCAGGGCTGCGGTCAACACCCGCAGCATGTCGAACGTGCCGCCCGAGAAGATGAGATTGAACACGGCCGCTGCCACAGAGATAAGGCAGATCCTGTCGAGCAGGACGGCCAAGAAAGAGTTCAACTGGGTGGGTCTCATATACCCGACCAGCGCGCAGGCCCAGGAGGCGTCCATGTCCCTTGGTGAGTACGAGGATTTCGTCTTCTCTGCATGCCTGGCAGACAAGAAGGACCCCATCGCAGAGTGGGAGAAGGTGGCACGGAATCAGGACCGGATGATCAGGCGTTTCAAGAACGTGAAGGAGCTGCACTTCCTGGGTCTGGACACGGACCTGAAGATGTCCATCAAGGGCAGGGGATGGAACAACTGCTGCGGCCTCAGGAACATGCCGGACGGCGAGATATTCACCTCGCCCGTGGAAAATTCCGTGAACGGCCATATCAGGTTCACCTACCCGAGCATATACCTGGGCAGGGAGGTCGAGGACATCAGCCTGGAATTCAGGAAGGGGAAGGTGGTGAAGACCAGCGCCGGGAAGGGCGACGGGCTCCTGAAGAGCCTCGTCAAGGTCGACGCGGGAGCGCAGAGGCTGGGCGAGGTGGCCATCGGGACGAACAACGGCATCAAGAGGTTCACCCGCAGCATCCTCTTCGACGAGAAGATAGCCGGCACCATACACATGGCCCTGGGAAGGGGAGACATGGCCATCGGCTCTAAGAACATGAGCGCCCTCCACTGGGACATGATAAAGGACATGAAGAAAGGCGGTGAGATCCTCGCCGATGGTGAGACAGTGTACAAGAATGGAAAATGGCTGGGCTAATATCGTGGTCTACCTACATTTTCCTGTTCAACCTCCTCCTTGTTGAATACGATATAATCAAAATCGAAGCAGAGTATTCGACCATGGCATGGCCACAATGATTCATCAAAAAAGAATGCCATATGACTCGAAACATAATCCCTACAATCGGTGAATGCGATAATGAATGTAAACAACAGGAGCATTCGCCATGATTGATCGTTTTCATATCAATGACAATCAAAAATCCTCTTCCGCAATCAACATTTCGCAAACAATGGGATTGCGGAAGGACATGAAGAAGGGCGGAGAGATCCTGGCGGATGGGGAGACCGTTTACAAGAACGGAAAATGGTTGGGTTGATTGCTGTCTGCATAGCGTGTTTGGACTCGTGAATATAATAATGTGCTGAACCTTGGGCATTACCATTCAATCTCTATACAGTATATTCTCTCCGGCCACTCCTTGTGAACCTTGTAGACCATTTCCTCCGTGAAGACGCCCTGCTCCAGCATTGCCTTGGTGCGCTTCGGGACGGTTGCCGGGGCCATCACGGCCCCCGGTCTCCTGGGGTCGTCCAGGAAGTCCGTCTCCATCATGAATCGCGAGCCTTTGTCGGCGGCTGTCTGTATGTTCTTCTTGCTTGACAGCACGGAGGGGAACAGGCCGTGGTTCTCTTCGGGCAGTATCGCGGCGCCCGAGTAATGCTTCACCACCTTCTCCCTGTCCAGACCGACTTCGTCGGCGAACCCGGCGAGCTCCTTCCAGACCTCGGGACCGGCGCTCTCGGTGTGCAGCTGGACCGCGCAGCCCAGCTCCTTCGCCAGCCTCATGCCGTGCTTCATTATGTCATTCGAATGCTGCCATATTTCTGCCGAAACTGGGAAGTGGGGGCGGCCTATCTCGCCGATGCCCAGGGCCTTGCCTTCCCTCACGTATTCGGCGGCGATGTCCATGCCGGTCATCAGGACCTCGACGGCTTTTTCCCCCATTTCCTCCCAGAGCCATGGCAGGTGGGCCGGGTAGGGGCCGAGGAAGGGGTAGACCTTCACGTTGGTCCCTGTGTTGCATTTCCCGGCCAGGCCGATCGTGATGTCGTATTGTTTCGCGAAGTCCCGGCCAGTTTTTATTTTTATTCCTTTATATGGTAAATGTGATAAAATTGCGTGCGTTCCCCCGTTGTTCTCGAACTTCCTCAGTTCCAGCACGTTGCCGCCCTCCGGCTGCAGGTGGAGGTGGTTGTCCAGGATCGGGAACGCAGGCATCAGAAAACCTGTCCGGTTATCCTCGTGTAGAGGTCGGCATAGAGGAGGCCGGTCTGGTGGACCATGTTGTCGGGAAGCGGCGGGATGTCCGGCTCGGGCGTGCCCTTCTCCCTGGCATCCGTCAATGCCTGGTGGTAGCCGCTCAGCCTGTAGTATTGCCTTACGTACTCCTTGCTCAGCTCGACGCAACGTCCCTCCCCGTACTCCCTCGCATCCCAGAAGCGGTCCTCGTCCGCCGTGCCGAAGGTGTCGATGAGCATCAGCTGGCCTTCCTTGTTTATAGCGTATTCCTTCTTGCCGTCGACGTGCAGAAGACCGTGGGCCTCCACCTCGCTGGCTATCTTCTCGTCCATCCTCAGGGTGATCTCCATGGCCTCTTCCAGCTCCTCCCTCGTTATGCCGAATGAGTCGATGGCTTCCTCGAATGAAATGGGACGGTCGAAGTCCTCGAATTTCGTTGTCACCTCAAAGAACGGCTGGGGTAGTTTCTGGCTGGGTTCCAGCTCGGACGTCATGCCGAGTTGTTCCTTGGTCACCTTGCCTTTCTTCAGGCGGTCCCACAGCGAGCCGGCGACGTAATGGCGGCAGATGAACTCCAGGGGGATCATGACGCCTTTCCGTTCCTCGGCAGGAAGGCTCAGCTTCCTGGGCTGGCCCACCCGGACCACGTCCATCTCGTTTGCGCTTGGAGTTTCAATGAAGTGGCTCGGGATGCCCATCTGGCTAGCGATCTTGAACCAGTGCGCGGACGTCCGGCACAGGCTCTCGCCCTTCCTGGGGATCGTTGACGGGATCACCTTGTCGAACACCGAAATCTGGTCCGTGAACTTGAAGCGCAGGTGTTCCTCGTCAAGCTCGTAGACCTCCTTCACCTTACCTTTCACCAGCAGTTCCATTCTATCCCTCAGAACCTCTTTGACACGGCCTCGATGACGCTCTCGAATATCGCCCTGCCGTCCCCGACCTCGGTTGGCAGCTCCCTCGTCCAGTCCGGGTGAGTGTGGCGGTGGAACACCCTCTCCGGGTGCGGCATCATGCCCATTACGTTGCCCGCGGGGTTGCATATCCCCGCGATGTTGTAGGGGGAGCCGTTCGGATTCCACGGATAGCCAGAGTAATTACCCTCGGGATCAACGTATTTGAAGACCACCTGGTCGTTCTCCTCGAGCCTGGCGTAGATGGCGGCGGCCTCGTCCTCCGGGAACAGGAGCTTGCCCTCGGCGTGGGCGGAGGGGCAGAGTATCGTCTGGCCCTGATATAATTTACTTGTAAATATACAATTACTTTTATTTTCATGCTTCAATATTGTAGGCCTGCACTCGAACCTGGAGGAATCGTTGGTCGTGAGCACGGCCTGCGCCTGCTGGCTCATGATGCCGTTGAAGGCAGGGAGAAGTCCAAGCTCGATGAGCACCTGGAAGCCGTTGCACACACCCAGGACGGCCCTGCCCTCCCCGATGAATTCTGTGAGCGGCGCTTCGAGCTTCCTCATCCTCGCCGCCCATATCGCACCGGCCCGCACGTAATCCCCGGAGGAAAAGCCTCCCGGTATCATCAGCACGTGGTAATCGAGCAGGTCCCGTCTCTCATCGTCGTTCACGTCTCGCCCCAGCAGCTGTTTCAGGTGGACCAGTTCGGGCTGCGCGCCGAGCCTCGCGAAGGCTTGATAGGATTCCTCCTCGCAGTTCGTGCCCTCGATGCGGAGCACGCAGACCTTGATATCCTCAGTCCTCATTCAAAACCTCATTTGTATCCGGGGACCGTCTCCAGCTCGCTCAGGAAATAATCCATGTCGCCCTTTTCCTTGATCCTCTCGCCTGCCTCTTTCCCGAGCCGGATGTACTTGTCCGCCTCGGCTGTGTTTCCGGCGACCGCATGGGCCCTGGCCAGTGCCTCGTAGGCGAAGGCTATGTCCCAGTCACCGATATTGTTCTCCTCGCATATGGCCAGGCAGCGCTCGGCGTGATATATTGCCGGCTCAGCTTTCCCGAGCACGGTGTAGACCCTCGATATCTGCCAGTCTCCCCTTTCCAGGTTCTCGGGGCCCGTGTTCGGAACACCCGCTGCCACGACCTCTCCCCAGTGAAACCTGGACGCATGGGCGGAGTGGATCATTGTATCGTCCTCCGCCCGAGTTCTGTCCTTCTTGTCCATCAATTCCCAGGTCTTATTGAACAATCCAACCGCGAACCTCTTGTGCCCCAATAACTCGTCGAACTCGTCCTCTTCAGTCATCGAACACCTCCTTACCTGAACGGCAATGGTGAACGTCTATAATTATGCTTTCTTCATATTCTGCCATTTAGTTTAAGTACATGGGCAAATTACCATCCTCCGTGAGCGAAAAAGGGAAGCCTGGCATGAGCCCTACGAAAGGCGTGAAGACGCTCCTCGGCAACCCGAGGAAGGCCGTGCTCAAGCTTGCGATGCCGATGATACTGGCCATGTCGGTCATGACCGTTTACAATCTTGTCGATGCCTTCTGGGTGTCAGGGCTCGGTGCGGGGGCGCTGGCCGCGGTGGGCTTCTTCTTCCCATTCTTCTTCATGGTCATGGCCATCGCCACCGGCCTCGGCACCGGCGGAGGCGCGGCCATCTCCAGGCGCATCGGTGCGAAGGACAGGGAAGGGGTGGACCGCGTGGGAGCCCACACAATGGTCATCATGGTCCTGATGGCCGTCATGATCACCGTCCCATTCTTCCTCCTGGCCAGGCCCATATTCCTCGGTATCGGTGCCGAGGACACCATAGATGACACGGTCGCATACGCGAGGGTGCTGTTCACCGGGACGATCATCATCTTCTTCGCCAATGTATCGAACGCGCTGCTCAGGGGCGAGGGTGACGCGAGGAGGGCAATGCTAGCAATGATGCTGGGCGGGGTGATGAACATCATCCTGGACCCGCTTTTCATATTCGGGCCGACCCATCCTGGTCCCATCTTCGGGGGTGTGGGCCTCGACCTGGGAGTCGTCGGGGCGGCATGGGCGACCCTCGTGGCCATGAGCACGACCTCGGCCATACTCTTCTACTGGCTGTTCCTCAAGAAGAACACCTTCGCCCGGTTCAGGTTCAGGGGGTTCAGGTTCGACCGCGAGATACTCCGCGACATAACAAGGGTTGGGCTGCCCGCCTCTGTCCAGCAATTGTCCATGTCCTTTACAATGATACTGATGAACATCATCATCGTGGGCGTTGCAGGTTCGGACGGGGTTGCGGTATACACAACCGGCTGGCGCGTATCCACCTTGGGTATCCTGCCGCTCCTGGGAATCGCCACGGCAGTTGTCTCGGTCAGTGGTGCAGCCTACGGCCAGCGGGACATCGACAAGCTGAACATGGGCCATAACTACGCGGTGAAGCTGGGCACGATGATCGAGGTCGTGGTCGCGGTCTTCATCTTCATATTCGCCGCCGGCATCACCTTCGTGTTCACCCGTTCACCTGACACCATCAGGATAGCTGACGATCTAGTCCTCTACTTCCAGATAACCGCGATATTCTATCCGGGCGTGGCCTTCGGAATGCTCTCCGGCGCGTTGTTCCAGGGAACGGGCAAAGGTTCGTACGCCCTGATAGCCACGCTGTACCGGACGGTGCTCATGACCCCTGCTCTGGCCCTGGTGTTCGCCTACGTCTTCGACATGGGGCTCCCCGGCATCTGGTGGGGCTTTGTGATAGCTAACCTCTCATCTTCCGTGATTACATTTATATGGGCAAAAATATATATTCGTAATCTTAAAAAGAGGTCCGTGAACCCTCTTCCCGCATAGATATCCTTTGAATACGATAAAGTGAAGATCCGATGTAATATGGGTAAGCCATGTGCTCGATTATTGCGGTGGTGATACCGACCTTATCTACGCATAACCGTCAATGTCATAACGGATCGCGGTCGAGCTGGCAACGCACTCGGTCCTGTATTTAATCAGGTCCTTCACCGTGTTGGCCAGTATGGTCTTGTTGGTCTCGCCGACCATCTCGGAAATGGGACGGGACGAGCAGAAGAACTTGATCGTAGGGGTGCTCATGATGCCGAAGCGAAGAGCCAGCTGCATGTTCCTCTTCACGTCGACCTTCGTGAAGATGGCGTCCTCGCCCATGCTTTCGGCGACCTCTTTGTATATGGGCTCCAGCGCCGCGCAGCCGGGGCAGGTTGTCATGTAGAACTCCACCACCACGAGCTTGTCGGTGCCGGCCAGCAGCTCGTCGAACTCGTGTTCGTATATCTCCTTAACCGGTTCGTTCATGTTCTTGGAATGATGCTCGGCGAATATATATTTATCGTCCCTTTCTCTGTTTGAATGCAGGTCGCGGTCTCCCGTGCGACCTCACTCCTTCCCGCCGCTGTCCTTCCTCCGGATGGCTTCGATTGTCTTAATGTTCTCCAGCTCCCTGATGGCGTCGTTGGCAATCCATCTTGCCGCCTTCGAGTCGATGTTCTTAATCTCGCGGGCAAGCTCGAGGGCTCTCTTGCGCAGCGCCAGGTTGCGCTTCCCGATGGAGCGCACGGCCCAGTTCACTGCCTTTTTCACATAATTGCGCTCGTCGGTCGCTCCCCGCCTGATGTGGGGGAAGAACGCCTCGAATGTCGAATTATCGGCCTTCTTGTCCCTGACTGCCAGCCTTGCCATCATGACGTACCCGGCGCGCTTCACGAACTCCTCATCGGACCTTGACCATTCCACGGCCTTTTCATATGCCCATTCGGTGGACGTGAAGAGGGCGCACGCATTATCACAGATGTCCCAGCTGTCAAGAACAGAGACCCACCTGTCCATCTGGTTCTCCGTGACAAGGGCCTTGTCCTCGATAAGGGGGGCGAGTATTCGCGCGTCGTGTATCCCGCTGTCCCAGAGCTCCAGGGCCAGCTCATGGTCCTTCCCGATCTCCTTGGCCATTTCCCTCAGGGTGCTGACCTTCACACCGTAGTTCGACTCCGGATTGATGCCGTACCTGGCCATGCCCTCGACCGCCTTCGGGTTGTGTAAAGATTTAATCTTTTTTATAATATTATTACAATTCATTTATTGTCTCCGAAGGCCCCTGGTTGCCGTAACAGGAAGGTTTCATCCCGGGCTGAAAATCGACGGAGGGTTGACCCTTCCATTGCACAGAAAGGGAAAGGCATATATAAATCAGGGATGTTGGCGAATCATGGGCTCGAAGGCTCCGGCCGGGGTGGTCGTGATCGCCATCATCAGCATAGGACTGGGTGGTTACCTGTTGTACGCAGGATCGATCACAGCAATGAGCGGTCTTGAGATCGCCTCGACGGGGGGCGACTTCGAGGACATCCTGGAGACACTTGGCGGCTTCTGGCAGATACTCGGCATCGTTTTCGTTCTGCTGGGCATATTATGCTTCCTCATCGCCTTCGGCCTGCTGACGATGCGGGAATGGGGGCGGAAGAACGGATATCTCGTCCACATCATCATCGCGGCCCTCGGCCTCATCATGGGCATGATAACGGCCTTCTTCGACATCCCAGCGGCGCTGCCGTCCTTCGCCGTCGTGGCGGTCAGCGGCGCCTGCTTCGTCTTTCTCTGGAGCCGGGGAACGAAGGACACGTTCGAGTTCCACGGAGGCATCGGGAAAAGGGAGGCCGTGATCTACAAACCCAACGTGGTCATGAGGCACAAGGCTGTCAGGACCGCCGCCCCGGTGATCCCCGCGAACATGCGCAAGTGCCCCAACTGCGACACCGTGAACCCGGTCAAGCAGGACTTCTGCAGGATGTGCGGGACAGAACTGGATTGACTTCGTCTAGGGCCTGTTGAGTATGAAGCGGGGCATGTTCGATGAAGTTATCGTGCGCCTCCCACTAATATCGTTGGAGGTAATTCCCATCGGTTTCAACCGAGACCGATCTGCTCCATTATCCTGTTGACGGTTGGCTCCAGGACCTCAGGGTGCTTGAGAACGAACTTGACCCCGGCGGCCTCGAACAGCTCCGGCAGACTCACGGTCGAGCCCAGGGAAAGCGCGTGCTTGTAGTCCCTTACTGCGCCGTCGTAATCGTCCAGCGAGCGGAGGTAGACCTGCTGGGCGCCCACCTGGGCCACCCCGTACTCGATGTAGTAGAAGGGTACCTCGTACACGTGCAGGTACTGCCAATTGGTGCTCTGCTCCCTTTCCAGGCCGGAATAGTCAATGTGCGGCCTGTACTTGGAGTCCAGGGCGCGCCAGAACTCGGCCCTCTTTTCCGCGCTCTCACCGTCGGGGTGCGTGTAGACCCAGTGCTGGAACTCGTCCAGGCAGGCCATGAAAGGCAGGAAGCATAGGTCGTGCTCCAGCTGCTTGATGCCCAGTCTTTTTCTGTCATCCTCGCCGTAGACTATGTCCCAATAGGGCCTTGCCAACAGCTCCAGAGACATTGATGCGACCTCCGCGAACTCGAGAGGGACCCTCCTCTCCATGAATGACAGGTGCCTGCTGAGGAAGCCGTGCATCGCATGACCGCCCTCGTGGATGAGCGTGTCGAAGTCGCGGCTCGTTCCCACGAAGTTGCTGAATATCATTGAGATGCGTTCCTCGGAGAATTCCGTCATGTAGGCGCCCGGGGCCTTGTTCGGCCGGTTCTCCAGGTCCAGGTAGCCCTTCTTGTCCATGAGCCTGAAGGCATCGGAGAACACTGGTTCCATCGAACCGAGTACCCTTGCCACCTTGTCCTTGAGGTCGTCGATGTCCTCGTATATCTTGGGCGGGTCGGCGCCGTCCGGGTCGACCGTCGTATCCCAGGGGCGAAGGTGGTCCAGGCCCATCTTCTCCATGCGTCTGGCCGAGATCCTGTTGACCGCTGGGACTACATGTTTGTGTATGGCGTCCCTGAAGCCCTTGACGTCGTTGCGGTCGTAGCTTATCCGCTCGTATCCGCGGTACATGTACTCGGCGAAATCGGGAAGGTCGGCGTTGCTGGCCATCTGCTTCCTTATCTTCAGCGCGCGGTCGAAGACTGCGTTGAGGTTGTCGTAATCGGCCACGTGCATCCCCATCATGGCCTTCCAGGCCCTCTCCCTGAGCTCGCGGTCCTGCTTCTCCAGGTAGGGCCTCAATTGCTGCCTGGTCAGCTTCTTTCCGTCGAATTCAGTAACCCATTCTGATGTGATCTTCTGGTAATCCTTCCTGATCTTGATGTTCTCAGTGATGAGGGGCAGGTTCTCCTCCCGATATATCTCCAGGCTCATCCTGGACTTCTCCCTGGGGACCATAAGGCCGGGCCTGACCCACTCGTCGGGAATACCCACGAATCGCTTCTTCTGGGGGTCGTCCAGCTCTTCCATCAAAGGTATTATCTCATTGGCCAGCCTCTCGTACTCGGCCTCGGCCTCCTTGTCGGCCGTGTTCCTGGTGTAGGCGAAGTAATTCCTGTCCACAACCTCGGAGATGGCGGAGCGGACCTCCGACCAGGCATCGCACCAGGCCTCGGCCTCCTCCTTCGTCCCGGTGGGCAGCGAGTCAAGCCTTTGATAGACCTTCTTGACGGTCTCCACGGCGCCCATGTCATCCTCCGGGGCCAGGAACGCCCTCGGATATTCCTCGTAAATGTCCATGTTATCGCCTCCCTAAACGACTCATTGTTGATATCGTTTAGCCCAATTAGGTACATAATATTATGTTTTAGCCAAACGTAATATATCGGCTAGACTATCAATACGCGATGCACATCGAGAAGGCGCGGATATTCGACTGGCTCCTGAAGAACATGGAGAGCGCACGGTTCAACATGGCCCTCAGCAACATCGAGGGGGTGACCCTTGCGGAGTTCAGGCGGCTCACGGGCCTGGACATCCCCGATGATTCCGACCTCGGAGAGGGAGAGCACTACGGAAATCCGGAGCTGAAGGATGGTCTGTGCGGCATCTACAAGTGCAGGCCGGAGAACATCGTTACTGCCTCCGGGGGGACGGAGGCCAATATCCTGGTGTACCTGGCAATGCTTGACAAGGACGTTGAGTTCCTGATGGAGAGGCCCGGCTACGAGCCCATGGGCATGACAGCAGGGCTGTTCGGGTCCAGGAGGATAGCGTGGCCCAGGAGGTTCGAGCATGGTTTTGACATTGATGTGGAAAGTCTGCGGCTCAATCTTACTGATAAAACGAAGCTCGTGATAATGACCAACCTGCACAATCCCAGCGGCAGGCTGGCCGGCCGCGATTGCATAAGGGAGGCCGCGGAGGCCTGCGCTGAGAAGGGGGCTTGCCTCCTCATCGACGAGATATTTCTTGACGGCGCCTTCGAGCCGCAGAGGTCGGCCTTCGGCCTCGACAACGTCATCGTCACGTCCAGCGTGACCAAGGTCTACGGCCTGGGCGGGGTGCGCACGGGCTGGGTGATCGCCCCTGAGGACGTGGCGGAGAAGTGCCAGCTTGCGAAGTCCCACACCACCGCGGCTTCCTCCGGCCTTGGGGAATGGCTCAACGCCAAGGCCCTCTCCAAGGCCAGAGATGTGCTTCTGGACAGGTTCAAGACAGTGGCAAAACGCAACCGTTCGATCGTAAAGGATTGGGTGGAGTCGAATCCCGACCTTGTGGAATGGGTGGCCCCCGACGGCGGCGTCATTTGCTTCCCCAGGTACAAGGGCGACCTGTCATCCGAGGAGCTGTGCCGGAGGCTGCTGGACGAGCAGGGCATCCTGGTCATTCCTGGCCTTTATTCCGGTCTGGAGGGGCACTTCAGGCTGTCATACCAGCAGCCCGAGGAGGAGCTGAGGGCGGCTCTGGATTCCCTGGGTAAGGGATTGCGAGAGATACTTTTGTAAACTTCTACGGAACGGTTCGAACCGGTAACGACAGGTTCGTGTGACAAGTTCAATTAATCAAAAATGGAAATGGCGAGGCGGCATGCTGCCGCCTCGATTACCGAGAACTCAAGGAAGGGTCCTTATCCTTCGCACACCCAGGTACACGACAGCGCAGGTCACTGCAGCGATGCAAACCAGGGCGTAGATGCCCATGATGCCGAAGATGTTACCGAACAGGTTGAAGCCGACGCCCAGGTCCAGGAACAGCGCGTGGGCGGTGTACGCCGGGTCGTGGAAGATGTCCTCTCCCATCGGGTAGATGTAGCCGCCGATGAAGATGATGCCGTTGACGAAGCCCGTATCCTCGTCCGTGGGCCAGTGCAGGTTCTCGCCCGCGTGAATCTGGAAGTGCATGTTGTCTTCCTCGCCGTCCACTGTCACGTTGCTGACCCAGGTCATCTCGCCGACCTTCTGCCAGTTGTCCTTGAATATTATCGAGTCCTTGGACAGGCGGTGAGAGCCGTCGGGGATGCCGTCGGTCTCCATCATGTCTGCCTCCCCGCCCGTGAAGGTCTCGATCTCTGCCACGGTGATGGGCTCCTCGACCGTCTCGTTCACGAACTGCACGTCGAGCCAGTCCTTCACTATGTTCGGGATGAAGGTTCCGAAGGCCGTGACAGTCTCCAGCATGAGCAGGTTTTCCTTGCTCTGGTAGTCCCAGCCGGTTATCCAGTGGTCGAACTTGAACTCGGTCGTCAGGCTCGTGCCGGTGTACACGCGCGGCTCTATCTCCTCCGAGTCGATGATGCTCTCGTCGCCGTACGTCACCCTGTACCAGGGCACGCTGGCCTCGAACTCGTCGATGGTCGTGCCGAGATGGAAGGTGAAGGCCACCTCGTCCACCGTGCCGTCCTCGATGGTGCCGGGGCGGCTGCCGTCGCCGTTGACGCCGGGTTGCCCGTCCCATATCTTGTCGTAGACCAGGTCGTTGGCCTTGAGGGTGAACCGGTATTCGACCTCGTCCTGGCCGAAGGTCTCTATCTCCGTAATATCGGAAAGGTCCCAGCTCCTGTTCAGTTCGACTATCTTGTGAACCGGCTCGACAGACGCCACTCCGAAGTCGGTGACTCCCTTGCCGGTGTTCTTGAAGTCGAAGACGCCGTTCTCGGCCCCGACCAATCCCCCGTCCCAGGTGAGATATCCTGTGTCCGAGAACTCTATCAGGGCAGCCAGCTTCTGAATGTAAACGGTGAGTACCGGTATCCCGGTCTCGGGGACCATTATGGCCCCGTCCCTGTTGCGCACCTCGGCGCCGCCGAGGAACCTCAGGTGTGCTGCCACTATGGTCACGGTGTTGTCGTGGGTCTCGTTGCCGTACACCACGCCGAACCATGCGGTCGAGCCGCCCTTGCTCATGTTGAGGGCGACATAGTCGCCGCCGTCCCATTCGGTAGTCGAGCCCACTTCAAGGCTGAGGTCCTCGTTCAGCTCGTAAACCTCTGCCTTTGCCGTTCCGGGGCCCACGGCCACGCCGCAGAGCAGCAGGACCATCAGGCCCGCGATGGTTTTCGTTATCATTTCTTTCACCTCCGTAACGGGCCTCTCCCGGCCCGTCCTTGAACCACAATCCCCGCCGAGGCGTATATAAAGCCATGAAGGTTTTTTCCTGCAGTTTTTTCCTGTGGGTTTTATATAGCATGAGCACAAAATGGTGGGTTATGCAGCAGGATGCGAGGGCCGTCGAGAATCCGATTTCCGCGATATTCGACCTGTCGGAGGACGTGGCGAGGCAGGCTCCCGTCATAAGGAGCATGGTGCGCTATGCATCGGCCTTCATAATCATCTGGCTGATCGTGACGTTCTTCCTCATAATCGCATTCCTGGCCGGTAGGAACCTCTTCTTCCTGCTGATAATGCTCGCCCTGTTCGTCATCGGTATTGTATCGGTGATACTGCTGCACAGGATGAACCGTTTCTTCAAGTATTACGTGGCCAGGCAGAGGTCCATCAAGGCGGTCCGTGACATGGACCCGATGGTGTACGCGCCACAGGGAGCCACGGTGACCGAGCGCTTCGTCACCTTCCTGAGAGGTCATAATCCCGCCATATCCCGCAAGGACGTGGAGGTCGCCATGCCGGGCATCGTGCACGGCCATCAGGGCATGGAATACCGCTTCGACGCCTACATCAGGGAGCAGCCCAAGGGCATGTGGAAGGCCCTTGGAGTTGGCAGGCACGGGTTCGCCATCTACATCAAGCGCTTCGACGGCCCGCCCACCATCGAGGAGGTCCACGCACTTCGGCTGGCGGTGGAGGACGTTGGCGCGCGAAGCAAGATACCGCCGACGAGGGTGGTCGCCCTCTGGGAGCGCGGGGAGGAGCAGACGATAGACGAACGCGTTTACAATTATGTTATAGGGCAACCCGTCCTGCTCAGGCACGTGGGCCGGAGGTTCACCTGCAACCTGGAGATCGTCTCGGAGACGGAGGGGCGGTACGACTTCATTCCCTACATGGTCAATGGACGAATGGTAAAACGAGGAGCTGCAAGGCGCGCTCCTCGAAAGAAGTAAAGACATAATCCAAACGATTTTTCTATTACCTGTCAACCTTCGAACCAGTGCGGCAATCCCGCACTAAGTTATCAACCTTCGAACCAGTGCGGCATCTGCCTGAACCGGTAATGGTCCTTTATCTGTTCGCGATAGATCTCCTTGTAGAACTCGTTGAACTTGCGGACGTGGAGAAGGCCCTTCTTCGTGATGTATATGCGGTATCGGCCGTCCTCCTTCTCCATCCTCACGAGCTCGTCAGCCAGCAGAGAGCCGATGACCTTCTCGGTCATGTAATGGTTCGACTTGATCTCGTGCTTTATCTCCTCCTTGGACAGCGGCTTGGACCTCTCCGAGAGTATCTCGTCCAGCTTCTCCTCCAGCCCTGATTGATAAAGGTCTATGCCCATCTCGGAAACAAGCCTGTTCAGCACGAAACAGCTGTAGATCTTGCTGTCCTTGTACCGCCTCTCCTCCGGCATCGCCACAATAATGGACCGTAGATATAAAGGATTATCTGGAACGGTGTTAAATCGGTTGGTGACCGATCGGCGGAACCCTGCCGGAGGACCCCTCATCGCACGACAGGAAGCGATAAATGATAAGTAGCCATTTACCGATATTGCGGCGGGAGGTTCCCGAATGGACGTTGAGATAATTGAACGGAAGCCCATGAAGTTGGCCGGGGTGTCATACTACGGACCGATGACGGGGGAGGGCTGGTCAAAGGACAATCCCATAGGCCAGTTGTGGACGAGGTTCGTGGAGTTCTGGAATGCCAGGGCCGGCCTGCTCGAGGGCAGGATGGTCGACAGGGACACACATTACGAGGTCCACATCTGGAACCAGGAGGTGTTTGATGAAACTGGCGTCTTTCGCACCTTCGTGGGCGTGGAGGTGGAGAGCCTGGACGGCCTTCCTCTGGAGCTGGAGGGGAAGTGCCTTCCGGCCACGAGGTACGCGAAGGTCACCGCCAGGGGAGAGGAGATCAAGACGTGGGAGAGCCGGTGGACCGAGGTCCTTCCGCCCGAGAAAAACAAGCTGGCCAAGTACGACGGCTTGGAATACCTAATCCAGTGCTACGACGAGCGCTTCAAGGGCCTGGAGAACATACCCGAATCGGAGATGGACATCCTGGTCCCGCTGGAGGATTGAGATACATGAGTTGTGATGACCTGATAGCATACTGCGGTCTCTATTGCGGGGACTGTCACGGGCACCAGCAGAAGATTCCCGACCTGGCAAGGGACCTGAGGAAGGAACTGAGGACTCAGCGATATGACCTGTTCGCAAATATGGCCTCGGAGAAGGGCTTCAACAAGGACCTGGCCGATTACGACACCTGCTACCGGGTACTGGGGGCTATGGTGAAGTTCCGCTGCAACAAGGCCTGCCGTCCAGGGGGCGGGCCGCCGTTCTGCAAGATGCGCGCGTGTTGCCAGAAGAAAGAATATGAGGGTTGCTGGGAATGCGATGTATTCGAAACCTGCGACAAACTCGACTTCCTGAGGGACGTCCACGGTGATGCCCACATCAAGAACCTTCGCAGGCTCAGGAAGAACGGAACCAAGGCCTTCGTCAAGGGAAAGCACGAATGGTACTCCAAGCCAAAGAAAAGGCAATCCTGAACTCACCCTTGCACGGTATCGGTTTCCTCTCCCCGATTGCCCAAATAATACCTTACCGCGTTACTGAAGATTATCAAACCACCTGCGAACACACAGACCAGCAGACCATATCCGATGCCGACCGACCAATCCGGTTCGGTCGCGGCAGCATCTGAAAAACTCATGTATCCGTATACAGCGGCGACCATGCCCAGGATGCCGAACAGAATCCCCAGCCACCTGAACAGGTTATCCTTGGGGAATGGTGTCCCTAGGCTCAGGGCACCGAAGAGCAGCAGGAGCCAATACATCGGGAACTGGGGGAACTGATACGGAAGGCCCACGAAGTAGTTACCTCCCACGCCGGCGCGGTAATCGTCTATCATCTTGTTCTGCACGAGGTCGAAGCCGGAGGCGAAATAGCCCTGCTCCAATATCGTGATCCTCACCTGCGGCAGAAAGAAAGAGGCCAGCATCAACGACGCCCCGACCAATCCGACGATCATCAGAACCTTGTAGGTCTTCCTGTCCATGGCAGGATATCGCCATTACGGATTAATCTGTTGCGTTGCCGCTGGTTGTCGTTGGTGATGAGGAGGCATTTGGCATAACCTAATATCTCGGAAGCCTCCGTATCACTATCAGGCTCAAAGTTCCAGGTCCTCTATGTCCAGGTCATCGTCCGGGCTTGACCGGGGCTCCGGTTCCGGCTCGGGCTCAGCCATCGGCTCTTCCTCAGGGGCCGGCTCGGGCTCAGCCATCGGCTCTTCCTCAGGGACCGGCTCGGGTTCAGCCATCGGTTCATCCTCAGGGGCCGGCTCGGGTGCTGCCTCCGACACAGCCTCATCTTCGAGAGCCGGCTCCCCGGCCGGCTCTTCCGGGGATTCTGCGCCTGTATCCGTCTCTGTCATTGAATCTGGTTCCTCGCCGACGAGCTCCATGTCCTCCAAGTCATCGCCTTCGTCCTCATCGTCCAGGTCCTCGTCAACTTCCTCCTTGCCTGCCCTCTTGCCCACAAGTATGTATCCCAGACCGCCGGCTAATGCAATTATCACGATGATGATGATTATCCACATGTAACTGGGGAAACCTCGCTCAGGCTCGGGCTCGTCAGGCACCAGGGGATTGGGGTCCTCTGAATCGGGGATGCCGTCGCCGTCGTCATCGTCGTCGGCGTTGTTGCCGATGCCGTCGCCGTCGGTGTCGGTGTCCTCCGTGCTGTCCAGCGGGAAGGCGTCGCTCGAGTCCGGCGTTCCGTCGCCGTCGTCATCGTCGTCGGCGTTGTTGCCTATTCCGTCACCGTCGGTGTCCTCCCACTCCGTCGGATCGGTGGGGAATGGGTCCTCGGAGTCGTTCACGCCGTCGCCGTCATCGTCGTCGTCCTGGTCGTCGGGTATTCCGTCGCCGTCGGTGTCCAGCCATGTTGTGAAGGTAAGGGTGTAGGCCGATGCCAGGGCGTTGCCCGCGATATCGGTCACCCCTGTGCCCACGGTGAGGATGTAGGTCGTGTTCTGGGCCAGGTTTTCGGCGAACGTGATTGTCAGTGTCGTGTTGTAATCGGCCTTCGTGCTGCTCCAGGAATAGCTCAGCACCGTGACCGCCGGCGACATGGTGAGCGCGGCCTCGACCGAGCTCTGGTTGACCATTTCGAGGAAGGTTATCACGATGACCGAATCGACCGGGACGCCGACCGCGTTGTTTGCCGGCGTCGTCGAGCCGACCGCGGGCGGGGTGTTGTCCAGTATCACCGATTCGTTCTGGACGTCCTCCGCCTGGCCAAGGTTGTCGGTGCTGTAATACTCGATGTAGGTGGTGCCGTCCGCGCCTGTTATCGTGAATGGGTTCGCGTAGGTGGACCAGGCAGACCAGGAGCCGTTGTTCCATATCCGGAAGAAGGTCGTGTTCTCGCCGGAGCCGTCACCGCAGAATGCCCATGGGGCCCAAGAATCGGCTGGCCAAAGGGTGAATTGGGTCGAGGATGTCACATACCCCATTACGCTCCGGTAAATGATGTCCGTCATCGGTGGGTACTTGTCCACGTAGACGGTAATATTTCCGACGGCCTCGGTATTGGACAGGATGTCATTGCTGTAGTATTCGATGTGGAACCATATGCAATCGGTTTCATTTACTCCGAGTGCCTGGCCAAGTGACAGTATGGTGAAGTTACCGGTGTAGTTCATCCAAGCGGTCCAGTTGTTGAACCAGGCGCGGTACCAGGTGCCGTTGACACCTGAGCCTGCCCCGTCGTCCGCAGTCAGGTTGACGGTGGTCGAGCAGTTGACCCAAGTCACAGGATCTGTGAAATGGTAACCATCATAGTTCGGGTCACCAAGGGTCAGGGTGGTCACCGGCGGTATCGAGTCCCAGACCAGCGTGAAGTTGTCCGCGGCCGTGTTGCCGGCGTTGTCGGTGACTGTCAGCTGGATGACATATGTGCCTCCCGCATCGGCCGAGATGTTCGTATCCTCCGCGTTGGGGCTGCCGAAGGTTATCGTTCCAGGCCCTGAGACCTGTGCCCATGCATAGGTCGCAATTCCGGAAGCCGGGTCGCTGGCCGTTGCGTCCTGAACGAACAATGCAGCGGTGATCACGTCGATGCCCGCATCCACCTGCGGAGGCGTCACATCGTATCCCGCGTCCTCGTCCGCGACCCCCGGAGCCGCCTCAGTGTTGGCCGTATCATCGGTGGCGACAGTGTAGAAGGTATAGTTGCCTTCTCCGTCGGGCCATGTGAAGGACCACCACCACGGCGCTGCGTTATCCACTCCGAAGCTCAGATAACCGGCGCCCTCGAAGCTGTAGAACAGCTCGACGCTTGTTATCGTCCCGCGGCCGTCGCTGGCGGTCGCGGTGATCGCCAGTGTGGCCGTGTTGTACCAGTAGGGCGCGATGAGGTCCACCGCAGAAGCCGGCGGGTAGTTGTCGTCAATGTCCCCGGGTGACATCAGCGGGTAGTAGTCCATCGCACCCGAGCCGCCTCCGATGTTGGGATATGGGTCGTCGGCGATGCCGTCCGGCGGCGGTAGGTCCTGGGCCGCTCCCGAGTTGTTGTCCCAGGCGCCTTCGGAGCCCTCGTCGAAGTCGTCCCAGTAGTTGCCGCCTGCCGGGTAGCCGTTGTCCCAGGAGTTGTTGTCGAAGGTGTTGTCGTCGGCGTGGACCGCGTTATTGAGGAAGTAATTGTGATAGATGGTGCAGTTGTCAGAGTTCTGGAGCCACAGGCCGTGGTCTGTGATGTCCTGTATCGTGTTGCCGATGATGACCATGCCGATTCCGTTGTCTATCCAGATGGCGAATGCGCCGTTGCTGATCTCGTTGTCGAGTATCTGGATGTCATCGGGCGTGCCGTCCGAGTTGATGCCTCCGGAGGGATTCCAGGAGATGGTGTTGTCCACAATGATGGTCCTGTCGCTGCCGTCGAGGTCAATGCCCCAGGCCCCGTTGCCGGATATGTCGTTCCCCGTGATGTTGCAGTCCTCGCAGGTGTCCAGGTAGATGCCGGTGTTCGTGTTGTTCGTTATGTTGTTGTGGGTGATGTTGTTCCAGTCGGCATTTCCCGAGCAATATAATCCCCTTTGATTCCACGTGAGATTGTTGTACGTGATGTCATTGTACGAGTGGCCGGACGAGTCCCAGCTAATGCCTGATGCCCCGTTGCCGCTGATCTCGTTCCACATAATTGTATTATAATTGCAGGAGCTTACTTCAAATCGTATCCCATGGTCTGTGTTGTCAGAGATGTTGTTATCTGAGATCGTGTTGTGGTCGCTGCCGGAACCCAAGAACAGGCCGGCCTGATTCGAGGCCGCGTCAAAACCGTTCCCGGTAATCTCGTTGTCGAGGACGTCGTTATAGCTGGCATCGCTCATCCGAATGCCGGTCCGGTTGTTGTTCATGATGTCGTTGTCCCGCACGGTGTTATCATGGCTGCCGGTGAAGAGGTCGATGCCGTGGAGATTGTTGTCGTTTACCGTGTTGTTCGTGATCGTGTTATCGTTCGAATCCTCGAGACTGACGCCGTTCCCTGTGTTGTCGGTGATGTTGTTGTGGTTCACGGTGTTGTTGTGGCTGTAGGCGAGGTACAGGCCGGTATTGCCGCCGCAATTGTTGATTATCTGGTTGTCCAGGATATCGGCGAAGTCGCTCATCTGGATGAACACGCCGTAGTACCTGTTATCGTGTATCTCGTTCCAGTCTATCTGGGCGTTATCGGAGCTGGAGAGATAGATGCCGGCGTGGGAGGCGTCGACGTTCCGGTTGTTGTCGTGGACCTCGTTACCGGTAATCGTGCAGCCCGGGCTGCTGTCGAGATAGATTCCAGATTGGTACTGCCAGGATATGTTCTCGTTGCCGATTATGGTGATGCCGGTGCATATCTGAAGGTAAATGCCCCTCTGGCCGTTGTCGTACACCGTGTTGTTCTGTATCGTTATCGTGTTGGACTCCTGCAGCCAGAGGCCGTTTCCGGTGTTGGATATGAAATCGTTGTCGATTATTGTGTTGTCCGTGGTCCCGTAGAGGTACATGCCGTCGGCGTTGTTCGAGAACGTGTTGTTCTTGAAGGTGCAGTGGCCGGCCGAAATGGGTATGTTGTTCAGCCGCGCACCGTTGTTGGTTGCATCCTCGAACGTGTTGTTCTCGACCGTGGTCCAGGTCACGAAGTTCAGCCACAAGCCGTGCGTTCCCGGGTTATATATCTTGTTGCCCTTAATCGTACCGAAATTACTAAACGATGTCGAGAAACCGCGCCCGCCAGGGTCAGAGTTCCAGACGGTGCTGTTGAGTATCTTGATGTGGTCCGAGTAATCGTAATAGACGCCCATGGCCGCGTTCCCCTCCATGAAGCAGCTCTCTATGAGGGCATTATGGGAGTAATGGATATAGAATCCTGCGAACCCCGCACTGCTGGCGTTGACATCGGTGAAGGTGCAGTCATCCGCATAATAACACCAGATGCCCGAATATGGCCAGGCCGTGGCCCCGCCGGTGATCGTGAATCCGGTAATTGACGTGCCATTGGCGCTGACGTTCACGACGTGACCGCTTCCCGTTCCCTGAATTGTGGTCAATGCCGATCCGTTGCCGATGATGGTCAAGCTCTTGTGCACTTCAACGTCCTCGTTGTACGTGCCGGCCGCCACGGTTATCGTGTGCCCGTCCAGTGTGTCCGCGTCATCGATGGCCTCCTGGATGGTGGTGAAGTCCTCCCCGGTGTCTATGTTCTTCACAGGCTGCATGTAGAGCCAGCCGCTCTCAATTGTCAGCGGCAGGTAGTCCATCCTCGGGCCGATTACGAAGGGATTGTCGACGTATCCGTCGGCGTCGTTGTCAGGAGTTGTCCAGTTGTCCCAGAAGTTGCCTCCGCCCTCGGCCTTGCTGCGGTTCCATGCGGTGTTCTGCGCGGCGGGGGATTCCATGGCGTGCACCGCGTTGCCGATGAAGTTGTTGTTCCATATCTCGTTGTTGGACGGGTTTCCTCCGCCTGCCTCGGTCGCCAGACCGAAGCTTGTCGAGCCGATGATGTCGTTATACCAGATGTCGTTGGCGTTGGCGTGGTGTACAAGGCTGATCCCATATTGATTGTCGTATAGTTTATTGTTATAGACGAGGTTGTTGCTGTTCCTCCACAACCTCACGCCCAGCATGCCGTGGCTGCAGTTGTTGTTATATATCTCGTTGCCCCAGCCGTTGTCGTTCAGAACGATGTTGCCGTTTGAATTGTAATGTAGAGTGTTGTTCCTTATCTTGCTCGTGTAGACCCAGTTCAGCTGGTGTATGCCTCGGTTGTTGTACATGATGTCATTGTACTCGAATATGTTGTCGTCGGCGAACCCGGGGCCGTTGAAGAATATGCCGTCAACGCTGTTGTTATTGATGGTGCAGTTGTCCACCCTGTTGCGCCTGGCCGTTCCGGTTGCCTCGCAGAAGACGCCGTGGCGGTTGTTGTCGGAGATGTTGTTCCCGTAGACCCGGCAATCATCCACGTTACCGAAGACGACGCCGGCGTTGTCGCTCCCGGTCCCTGAGTTGGTGATCGTGAAACCCGTGATGTTGACCCAATGCGATGAGATGGTCACGACGTTTCCCGTTCCTCCGCCGTCTATTATGGAGTCGCTGACGCCCGATCCCATAATTGTCAGCCGCTTGTTCACCACCACCTGCTCGTTGAACGTGCCGGGGTCGCAGAGCAGTGTGTGGCCATTCAGGGTCGTCGGCTCGTCAATGGCCGCCTGGATGCTTGAAAAGACCCAGCCAGTGTTCAGGTTGGTGACGGCCGGCAGCATGCCGAAGGTCATCAACAGCGGATAGCTGGTGTGCTCGTATATGCCCCAGATGGTCGTGAAGTCCCACGGCGGGTCGAAGGTGGCCTGGATCATCATTACCGAGGTCGTGTGGCTAGTTGCACCTGCCCCGTCGTTCCAGGTTGCTCCAGAGGTATCTACGTCCCAATGACAATTGGATACGATTACACCGTTATTGTCTCCGATGAATCCACCCCTATCGAAGTTGCCGGTTGGTGCACCAGTCGAATAACAGTTATCGATTGTACCTGCGTTACCCGCGCCCGCAAAGCCACCAATGTATTGATTGCCATCAGCGTTTCCTCTTGCATAGCAATTATCAATTATACCGTCAGAGGTTCCCGCGAAACCACCGATGTTATTGTTATTACCGTTGGAAAAGGCATCGCCTTCAGCGTAGCACTGGCTTATGGTCCCCAGCTCCGCATATCCGGCGAAGCCTCCGATGTCGTTCGAGCCGCTCGCATCGCCCGTGGCAAAGCATTTCGAGATGCCGCCCTCGTTGTGGCCTATGAAGCCGCCCACGAAGGCATTACTGCTGGTCACCTGCCCGGTGGAATAGCAATCGGTGATGGTGCTTCCCGACTCCATCCAGCCGATGAACCCGCCGGTCTCGGTCTGCCCGAACACCGTGCATATCGTCGAGCTGTCGAACACGTCTCCGAAGCTCCACATCCGGCCTATCAGACCGCCCACGCGGTTGCCGGTAGCATTGACGAGTCCGATAGAGTGGCAGTTGATGACCTGGCCGTCGTTGTCGCCTATCAGACCGCCCACCGCAGTGGTCCCGTTGACTGTTGCCGACGCGGAGCAGCCTGTGATGTCGCCCGCGGCGAAGTTCTGGCCGATAAGGCCTCCCACGTAGGTCGAAGTGCCGTTGACATAACCGGTGAACGTGCATCCGGTGAGGTCTGCCCAGTTCCTCCCGACGAGACCGCCGACGTATGTGGGTCCGTTCACGACAGCGTTTACATGACAGTTGGTAATCGGCGACGGGTCGTGGCCTTCGCCGGCCAATCCGCCGATGTATCTGAAGGAACCTGTGATGGCGCAGTTGACCGTGGAGTCGGATATGGGGCCTGAGCAGTCACCCACCAAGCCTCCCACGTTCTGGTAACCCGATGTGTTTCCGTAAACATGACAGTTGTCTATACTTCCGAAGAAATAGCCCACCAGACCGCCGGCGTTGACCTCGGTGGCCGTGATGGAGCCGTGCACGTCCCCGTGGGCCGTGCAGTTTGTTATGGCAATGTTGTTCGTTTTCCCGATTAAACCTCCGGCCCCGGAGCCGAGGCAGTCCACGTCGCCGTAAGCGTGTGAGTTGTTGACCGAGTCGCCAGGATTAGGTAACTCGCCCACCAGTCCCCCGACATCGATCGTTCCGTTCACATATCCGTGGGCAGTGCAGTTGTCCAGGGGCGCATTGGTGGTCGGTTGGTACACTCCGATAAGGCCGCCGGTGTCCCAGTTGCCCAGGACGTCCCCGTACGCGTTGCAGTCGCGAATCTCCCCGTTGCTGGCCCCGACGAGCCCGCCGATCTGCTGGTTGGTGCCGGTGACTATGCCGTGGGCATCGCAGCCCATTGCGTTCCCGTAGCTCATGCCGAGAAGACCGCCGATGTAACTGGCACCGGAGACATTGCCGTAGGCAGTGCAGCCGGTGATGTCCCCGCCCTGATATCTGCCCACCAGGCCCGCCACCTGGTTTCCGCCCGTGACGTCGCCGTAGGCGGTGGCGTTCGTGATGTCGCATACGAGCTGGCTCCAGCCTATCAGGCCTCCGGCGTAATCGCTGCCTGCCGTGACGTCCACGTCGGCCACGACGTTCTCCACCGTGCTTCCCCACGCATGGCCGAACAGGCCGCCGACCGATTGATAACCGGTAACCTGGCTCTCGACCGATATGTTGCTGAATATTCCATCATCTGAGTAGCCGGCGACGATGCCGGTGTAATAAAATCCTGTGACGTCCGAGTTGTTCATCTTGAGGTTCTCGACCTTGCCGTTCTCTATGAATCCTATCAAGCCGGTATAGTTCTGTGTTGGCCTGTTGATGTACAGGTCTGATAAAGTGTAGCCCTGGCCGTTAAGATCGCCGTAGAACCGTGCTGAATTATCACCGATAGGCAGGAATCCTTCACCCTGGCTGGCATTCGTCCCCCACATCTGGGCCGCGTCCATGATGTCCATCTCGACGTCAGCCATCAGCTCGTAATCGAGGGTCAGGTTCAACGTTATCAGCTGCACCTGGTGGGAGTTCCTTATTCGTGTGTCGTGCTCCATTCTCAGGAAGGGGCGGGTCTCGTTCTCCCACATCACCCAGGTGTTCGCGAAGTCCCAGCCAGCAGCCGTGAACGTGCTCTGTATCATCATCTGGGCGGTGGTGTTCCCCTGGCCTCCATCAGTGGTTGTCCAACCGGAGGTCTGGTTATCCCAGAAGCAGTTGGTGATGGCGTTGCCGTTCTGGCCGCAGAAACCACCGAGTATTATCGTTCCTGTTAGGTTTCCGGTGCTGTAGCAATTGTCAACCGGCCCGTCGTTGGTCCCGACGAAGCCGCCGGACTGGTCACCTCCCGAGGAATTCCCGGTGCTGTAGCAGTCCGTGATCGTGCCGCCGTTATTGTACCCGATGAAGCCGCCAGCGTAGCTGCCGGTGCATTGTGCGTCCCCCATGCTGCAGGAGGTAGCTATGACTGAGCCTGGTGTGTTCCTTCCCACCAGACCGCCGACGTAAGAGGTCCCGGTGGCATCCCCCCAGCTTGAGCAGTTGGTGATGGTCCCGCTGTTTTGCCCCACGAGACCTCCGATGTCTTGGATACCGGCGGCGTCCCCGCCACTGTGGCAATCCCTGACAATGCCTCCGTCGTTCTCCCCCAACAGGCTTCCTACCCTGTTGTTGGGCGTGTAAGCGTCGGCATTCGAAAAGCATTCGATAACCGTTCCGGTGCTCTGGCCGATCAAACCGCCGGCCCAGCTGTCGGCGCCGTCCACGGTCCCGGATATCGCGCAATTTGATATCAGGCCGCCGCCATTATAGGCGATCAGGCCGCCGGCCCAGTCGTCACCCGCATCCACATCGCAGGTGACCGTGCAGTTCGCCACCGAGGCCCCGTTATTATACCCTATCAAACTGGCGACCCATCCCGCGCCGGTTATGGTGGCGTTGTCAAGTCGCAGGTTCTCGATCCTAGCCGTAGGGTTCGTGTACCCGAACAGGCCCGAATAATATCCTCCGTTCCTGTAAAGGTTCGTTACCGAGTGATGGTTACCGTCAAGTGTCCCGTTGAACTGGCTGACCGTATCCCCAATCGGCTTGAATCCTGTTCCTGAACCGATGCTCGTCCCCCACATCTGCGCCGGTTCAGTAACATCACTCAGGTCGATGTCGTTCGCCATCACGTATGTTGCATCCAGGTTCATCTGCATCAATTGAAGCTGATGCGAATTTCTGATTACCGTGTCATACTCCATCCTGAGGAAGGGTCTTGTCCCGCCGTCCACCATCCACCAGGTGTTGGTGAAGTCCCAGGCAGTGTACGTGGCCTGGGTGAGAAGGGCAGCTGTCGTGTTGCCTGTCTCGGAGCCCCCGCTGGTGGGCATTCCTGAGGTGACCGTGTCCCATGTCGAATCCGTTACGGTCGTAACGCCGGAGGACCATCCGATGAGCCCTCCGATGTTGGTTCCCCCGGACGGTGCACCGGTGCTGTAACATCTCGTTATGAAACCATCCTGGTCAAGACCCACGAAGCCGCCTACGATGCCTCCGCTGACCTTGGCGTTGCCGGTGCTGTAACAATCTGTCACGGTCCCGGCCCAGTTGTAACCTACTAGACCGCCTGCACTCCCCGTGGGGCTGCCCGTGACATATACATCGGCGGTGCTGTACGACGTGGTTATGAACCCGCCATTGTTGAAGCCGACAAGGCCGCCTACCCTTTGCCATGTTGAGTGGGCAGTCCCGCGGCTGGAGCAGTTGGTTATTGACGCCGTGCCGGCGTAATTACATCCCACCAGGCCTCCGACGTCCTCGCCCGTGCACCAGACCTCGCCGTCCGCGTGGCAGTTGATGATCGTACCCCTGTTATGCCCTGCAATGGCCCCTGTGTAGGTGTTCCCGGTTATGTTGTGGCCCTTCATGGTGAGGTTCAATATATTGGCCGCCGGGGCAGTCATCCCGAACAGCCCGGTCTGCTGTGAATTACCCGGGCGGTCGATAAATAGATTGCTGATGGTGTGGCCGTTCCCTTCAAAGGTCCCGCCGAACATCAGCGTGTTCACGCCGACGGGATCGAAACCGCCCGGCCACGTGCTCGTAATGCTCGCGTCGATGTCGTTCATCAGCTCGTAATGCAATATGGGATTGATACCCATGTTCTGCAGGTCGGTGACGTTCATTATCCAGTATGGGTCTCCGGGCGTTCCGGAACCCCCGGGGAACATGACATTTGGCTGAACATCCTCCGCCTTGGCGTTCTCGCTCAAGCCCAGCATTAAAGATACAGGACTTACCATCATCATAATCGCTAACCACAGACTGATAATCTTGGATAACCTCATCGGTATGCCTCCAACTTTGAACTAGGAAAGACGGCATTGTAATAAAGGTTTACGCGGTAGTTGTTTTCGTTCGTATGCCGGGGGACTGGAGAACCGGGAAAGCTCAAGATAACTTGGGCGCAAAAAAACATACTGACTTCAGGAAACCTTATCTAAACGACGGACATCCACCGGGCATGCGCAAGGGGTTCAGGCAGCTCATCGCCATCGAGTCGCTGGTCATTCTTGCCGGGTCGCTCGCCGGCGTGTTCAGCGTGGTCTATCTCGTCAGGATGTCGCTGACGTTCCTCGAGGCCAGCCTGTTCTATGTCATAGCCTTCGCCTTTGCCACCGCCCTCTGCCTGGCTGTCTCCAGGACCGGCTTCAGGAGGCCGAGGAGGTGGATGGCCGCAGGCATGGTGTCTGTTGCCCTGTTCTACCTCTCCTTCAACTTTCTGGAAGGATACTGGCTTCTCGCCGTGACCCCCTTCCTCTTCGGCCCTTACATCGTGGGCTTCTGGATACCCTTCAACGTTCTCCTGCTCGGGCAGACAACGAAAAGCAACCGCGGGGAGACGCTGGGCATCTTCTTCCTGGTGTTCCCGGCCCTGGGCGTCGCAGCGCCGCTCGTGTCCGGTTACATCATCGACAACGTCGGGTACTGGCTGGTCTTCGGCTGCGCCTTCGTCGCCCTGCTGACCAACGCGTTCCTGATATTCATCTACCCGGTGACAAGGCGCCGGGGGCTGAGGCCGCGCATCAACTTCCGAACGATGGGCAAGAGGCTTTCTGCCGGGTTCTTCCTGCAGGGCGGCCAGGAGGGCGTGTGGTTCACTGCCATGCCCCTCCTTTCCCTGACGTTCGCCGACGAGGAGGCCATGCTGGGCGTGTTGTTCTCGCTCTTCGCGCTGGGCGGCGGGATATCTGCAGTGCTTGCCGGCCGGGTCTCCGATAGGAAAGGAATACGCATTAGGTTTGTCAGGATCGGAGTGATCGGGACCGCGCCTTTCATTCTCCTGGCAGCGTTCTCCCCCGACCTTTTGAGCTTCGTATTCGCCATGGCTTTGGCAAACCTTTTCATTTACTTCGTGCCCGTGTTCCTCTTCACGCTGGCATCCGATAGGATGGAGGGGCTGGACCAATCGCTGTCGCTCACACGCGAGCTCCTGCTCAACGGGGGCAGGGTGCTCGGTGGCTCTGTCTGTGCCCTGCTCATATTCGCCACGGACGACATACGGCTGGCCTACGCGGTCTCGGCCGTCTTCATCGCCGGCATATTAAGTGTAAAATAACAGAAGGCCTTTCGTTTTGAAACGGAGATGACCCATGGAGGCCAAGGACACTCTCTACATTACGGACAGAAAGCATTGGCGCAAGTGGCTGGAGAAGAACCACGACACGAAGAAGGAGATCTGGCTCATCTACTACAAGAAGCATTCCAAGAAGCCCCGGATACCCTACGATGATGCAGTGGAGGAGGCCATATGCTTCGGCTGGATAGACTCGACTGTCAAGCGCATAGACGACGAGAGGTACATGCAGAGGTACACACCACGCCGAAGGGACAGCATCTGGTCGCACACGAACGTCAAGAGGGTCAAGAGGATGCTGGACGCCGGCAAAATAACTGAGGCCGGATTGAATATCATACCGGGCGAGGTCATGGAAGCAGCCAGAGCCGGAAATATCGACGAGACCTTCGGGAAGCAGGGCCAGGTCATACCCAAGGTGCTGCCCACGCCGCCGGACCTCGAGAAGGCCTTGCAAAAGGACAAGAAGGCCAAGTCGAACTGGGAGAAATGGGCACCCTCCCACAAGAGGAGGTTCGTTTACTGGGTGGAGGACGCCAAGAAGCCGGAGACCAGGGAGAGGCGCATCAAAAGGGTGGTGGATGCCGCCAAGCAGGACAAGATAATGCTGATGTGATGACATGTTACCCAAGATAATAATACACAACGCAGTGAGCGTGGACGGCCGCATCGACGGTTTCGAGGCAGATATGGGCCAGTACTACGGTCTGGCAAACCGGTGGAGGGCGGAGGCCATGCTCTCCGGCACCGGGACAATGCTGTCCGCCGAGTGGCCGGAGGAGGTTCCGGACTGGTGCTTCGAGGCAGCAAAGGCCATGGGAATGGACGAGCACCCGCTGAAGTTGGTAGTGGTTGACAGCCGAGGGAAATTCAAGCTCTGGCACCTAGCCAAGCTGCAGCCGTGGTGGAAGAGCCATGCCGTATTATGCTCCGAATCCACGCCGAAGGAGCACCTCGAATACCTGGAGGGCGAGGGTATCGAGTACATCATCGCAGGCGGTGACAAGGTGGACCTGAGGGCAGCCCTGGAAGAGCTTGCGTCAAGATACGATGTGAAAACGGTCAGGGTGGACAGCGGCGGAACCCTGAACGGTCTGCTTCTGCGCGAAGGGCTCGTGGATGAGGTGAGTATCCTTATCGAACCCTGCCTCGTGGGAGGTGAGGTCATCACATCCTTCCATCAATCTGCGGACATCGACGTCAAGAATCTCAGGCTCAAGCACTGCGAGAAGGTGGAGAACGGTCTTGTCTGGCTGATGTATGAGGTTGTTAAAGGATAGTATTCTTTTTGTTCAGGACGGCAACAAGGCCTAATCAGCGACCGATAGGGGAAAAAGTTAATTAACCGTGGAACCTGTATTCTCAAAAGGAGAGAAAAATATGAAGATAAATGTCATTTGTCTAGGCCTGATTGTCGTTGGCGCCTCTATCATGACCGGCATTACCGGAGATGTCACATCAAGGGCGGCGGACGGAGAGAATATCGAGCCATTTCACACACCCTTCGCACCGATAAGGATCGACTCTGATGCGGACTTCGACGCCGCCCACGGTGTCGTGAACTGGGCGACCGGCGACGGCAGCGCCGGCAATCCCTGGGTCATCGAAGGGTACGAGATCAACGGGACCGGTTATGGCTATTGCGTCTACGTGGGAAACACCACTGACCACTTCACCGTTCAGGACTGCCTTCTTCGGGATTCGTTCGGCAGCGGGGACCCGCCCTTCCACCCGAACTCGGGCCTGGCCTTCTATAACAACAGCAACGGTCTCGCCTACAACAACACGCTGACCGCCAACGTCTATTACGGCATCTACATGGACGCGGTCCACGACATGGTCCTGAGGCAGAACAACGTCTCGGACAACACCTATTTCGGCATCAAGGTGGAGAACTCTGCCGCGCTTACTATCGAGAACAACCTGGTGGCCGACAACAACGACGGCATCCATCTGGACGTCAGCTGCACGGACTCGGTGGTCGCCAACAACACGATCCTGGGGAACACCAACCATGCCGTGAGGACGGACGAGGCCGACCAGATCCGGATAGTAAACAACACGATGGACGGCAACAATTACGGGGTTTACCTGTGGTACTCGACCAACATCAGCATCGAGGAGAATTTCGCGAGAAGCGGAGGTTTCGGCGCGGCTTTTTACACATACCATTCCGAGAATGTGACCGCGTCGTTGAACAACGCCTCCTCGACCTTCAACGGCTTCCTGCTGTCCAACTCCGGCCACGTCAACCTGACCGCAAACGATGTCCACGCAAACACCTTCGGTTTCCGGCTGATAGACTCGGAGAACGTCACGATATTCCACAACAACATTCTCTTCAATTCAAACCAGGCCGCAGACAACAACGGCCCCGAGAACACATGGGACGACGGCTACCCCAGCGGGGGCAACTACTGGTCCGATTACGCGGGCGTTGACCTCTTCTCCGGACCGGGCCAGGACATACCTGGAAGCGACGGCATAGGCGACACCAATTACACCATCGATGCGGATTCCATTGACCGGTACCCTCTGATGGGGCCGTGGGTGTCCGCCCAGGGACCTGTGCACAACATCGACAAGGACCTCTACTACAACACCATCCAGGCCGGCGTTGACGACGCCGACCCCGGCAACACCCTCACGGTCGCCGCGGGAACATATCCGGAGAACGTGCTGGTAAACAAGACCCTGACCCTCCACGGCGAGTCCATGACCGGGACTATCGTCGATGCCGGCGGGACCTCGGCCTCTTTCCATATATCGGCCGACTGGGTGAACGTCTCCGGTTTCACGTTCAGGAACGGCGGCTCCGGCTCGGACGACGCCGGCCTGGTGATGGTGGATTCCGAATGGTGTTCGATTGCCCAGGTGATCGCCGAGTCGAACAACTATGACGGCATTGTGCTGGTCAACACGAACCATACAACGATCTCAGATTCCATTACGCGGTCGAACAACGACGACGGCCTGTATCTCGAATGGTCCAGCAACAACACCTTCACGAACCTTACCTCCACGCTGAACGGCTGGTACGGCGTCTGGCTCTTGGATTATTCCAACTTCAACCAGTTCTTCGGATGCGACGTGCACAACAATTCCATATTCGGTTTTTACCTAGACCTCTGTGACTTCAACGAGATTGAGGGCAACGTTGTGAACGACAACTACGACGGCATATACCTCTCGTCCTGCAGGAAGACCGATGTTCTCTACAACACGGTGGACCGCAACACCAGGTTCGGCATCCATCTCGACTACTCGGACGATTGTCTTGTGGAAGGCAATGACCTGACCGACAACACCAGGTTCGGCATACTGCTGGACACCTCTGTCTCGAACGAGTTACTGAGCAATGCCCTGATCGGGAACAGTATATTCATCCAGGGGAACCAGATGATATATTGGAACACCCACTCGATCGGCGCGTCCAATACGGTGAACGGCAAGCCCGTCCAATACCTGAAGAACCAGACCGGCGGG
>Ga0209536_100000904_pt1 | contig 48892 bp, 32 predicted proteins | sample DeeMarSeWOR28_12_FD_187461 | JGI IMG/M metagenome (GOLD analysis project Ga0209536, IMG submission 187461) | Marine sediment microbial communities from White Oak River estuary, North Carolina - WOR-2-8_12 (SPAdes) (version 2) | ecosystem: Environmental > Aquatic > Marine > Intertidal zone >...
CGTATTTCCCCATGAACCTGAAAACCGCTCCTGACAGGCGGAACAACTTCAAATTGACCATTATCCAATATTTTCAGAAACCACCCATAACTAGCATCATACCTGCCAAGATAGGGTATGACAGGATAAAAATTACCTCCTGCAAGGATTTCCTGTTTCTGATCCCGATCAAAATCGTCGATCAAAAGATCCATTACAGGTGAAAATTGTATCTCTTTAGGAAGGGGAAAACGTTCGAAGAATGCTTTACCATCATTCAAAAAAATACTTGATTCAAAACACATCGCCTCCTTAATAATACTATTTTCAAGAATATCTTCCGGAAATAATTCTGCAATACTCTTCCCGGCAAATTCCGCATAATTATTATATTTTGATCTCAATGCTGGAATTTGACTAAAGAGATTTTCCGCTGGTGCAAAAGGGTACTCAATGCCATCTTTGTAATAAGATAAAATCTGATCAAGTAATCCATTCTCATCAAAATCATTAATATAAAGCCTCACAGGGTATTCCTCAGAAGCTTTTATATATGAATTCAATCCAAGATTTCCTGCAATAATATCCTGGTCCCCATCCTGATCGATATCAGTTGCATTCAAAGTGAACCACCAGCCTTCAGAAAAATCTAATCCTGTATTGTTTTGTTTTTTTAACTTGCCCTGATCATTGATCAAAACTGTGATGGGCATCCACTCTCCTGATACTACAAGATCATCATCTTTGTCATTATCAATATCAATCCATAAAGCATCAGTAACCATTCCGATATCAGATAATTCCGGAGCAATAAAAGCAGTTTGATCACTGAAGTAACCACTGCCATCATTTATTAAAAGAAAGGATAATGGAGATATCCCATAAGCTCTTGGGATCGACCTTGAACCAATAAAAAGATCCAGATCACCATCCTGATCAAAATCACCTGGTGTAACACATGATCCATTATGGTAAATTGCCGGAATAATCTCATTTGATTTAATAAAATACCCATTCCCATCATTTATATACAGCCTATCTCTCATAAAAGGATTTGGTAATATGTATTCGTTGCCACCACTAACTATATAAAGATCCAGATCACCATCATTATCAGCATCAAAAAATTCGGCGTCAACATCCTCATAAAAGATATCCTTAACGAATAATTCTTTCTGGATTTCTGTAAATGCCCCATATTCATTTTGAATAAGAAGTGTCCCGGGTTGATCACCGGATCCCCCGAAATAAAAATCTTCCCTTTGATCACCATTGATATCACCAACGGCAATGCAGGGCCCTTCGGCAGATAGACGATGTGGCATTAACTTTTCATATTGAAAATCAATAAATCGATTTTCTTTATGTAAAAGGTTTATACCCCAAATACCATCTTTTTTAGCAAATAAACTTTTCGAACTATCTTTTGAGTGTAAATTATTCTGGATACTCGTTGAGATATTCAATTCAATTGTTTGATTTACGGGCACATCATAAAGAACCTGAGTTTTGTTTCCCGGCCATCGTATTTCGATAGAATCTATCATATTTATGGAATCAAGACCGAAATGCAGTCCTGGTGGTACGGATGAAAAAAATCCACGTGTAAGGTAGTTTTCGGCAACTTGCTTTTGTCCCTTGATATATAAAATAGCCCTTGAACCAATCCCAAAAGTATTTCCTTTTCCTCCACTTAGTTTGAGATGTATATAATTTTTCTTCAATAAATCCTGGCAGTTGTTGCGATATATAAAAACAGGATCATTGATGTTATTTATTACGAGATCGAGATCACCGTCATTATCCAGGTCTGCATAGGTTGATCCATTGGAAAATGAGGGAATATCAAAACCCCATTTTTCCGCTTGATTAGTGAAAGTAAAATCTTTATTATTTTTAAATACATAGTTGATCAATTTATCGAGGGGCATTTTTTCATATAAAGTCTGATCACTTAAAAAAGATTCATCTTGTTCTTGCATTTGGTTTCGTCCCTCAGTCAGGAATTGAATATAATCCAGGTCATTTGGTCTTCGGAATATCCCATTCGTAATAAATAAATCCTTCCAGCCATCATTATCCAGGTCACACCATAAAGGAGACCAACTCCAGTCAGTAGCGTATATACCAGCTAATCGACCGATCTCACTGAAAAGACCACCTCCCAGATTCAACTGAAGGGTATTTCTGACAAATTGAAAGAAATAGCCGTAGTTCCTTTTAATCTGGTACACATCAAAATCGTCCTCACCTCCTGAACGTTGTCTAATATTTTCTTTATCAGGCAACATGTCCAATACAACCACATCCAGTAATCCATCATTATTAAAATCACCAATATCGTTTCCCATTGATGATCGACTACTATTAGCCATTTTCTCTGTAAACCTGTCCGAAAATGTTCCATCCCGCTTGTTAATATATAAATAATCATTTTCATGGAAATCATTAGAAATATAAATGTCAGGATATCCATCATCATCAATGTCAGCAATTGATACATTAAGCCCATATCCAATCTGACTGCTGTAGATCCCTGATTGTTTTGTCACATTTGTAAACGATTTGCTGCCTTCAATCAAATTATTGCGATACAATCGGTCACCTGCCTTTGGGTCATAATTTTCTCGCAATTCAATCTGTCCATAAGTTCTTCTGGAATGAACAGAATGATTAAGAAGGAACATATCGAGATCACCGTCCAGATCGTAATCGAAAAAAGCTGATTGTGTAGAAAATCCCTTAAATTGAAGCCCGTATGCTTCTGCTCTCTCTGAAAAGGTAAGATCTCCATTGTTGATAAATAATTGATTCCCACCTATCAATCCTTTGTATTCACTAACCTGGCAAACATAGATATCAAGAAAACCATCTGCATTCACATCGGCCATCGTTACACCCGTTTTCCAGTCACCCGTTCCGTCAACTCCTGCTTTAACAGTAATATCCTCAAACTGAAGGTTTCCTTTATTCAGATATAATTTATTAGGGAGCTGACTGGCAGTAAAATACAGATCAACTAATCCGTCGTTATTAATATCACCTGCAGACACCCCAGCCCCATTATTGAAATATAAATATTCGATGATATTTAATTCTTCTGTCTCTTCTAACCGGTTCTCAAAATCTATTCCTGTTTCCCCGGCAGATAGCAGGGTAAATAACTTTTCTTCAGAAAAATCTTTCTGTATACATCCAACTAAGAAAAATATCTCAAGAATAACTAAAAGCCTCCGCATAAGTATGAATGCCTCTTATTAAAAAGGCGCAATCTAATAACAAATAAAATAATCATAAAGTAGATCTGAATTGTATATTAAAACAAATTAATTTCAAAATTGGTCTACACTATAATTATATTAATTTAATGTCGATTAAAATACTATTTTTATATCAAATGATTTAAGAACGGATTATCTTAACCCGAGAAATTCATAAATTTTTCCTGCCTGCCAATATATGCGCCAACGCAGTGGCCAGGCAGGCGCCCGTGACCCCGATAATTATCGGGGGATGAAGCACAATTTCCTGATAATCAATAATAAACTGAGGAAAATAGAAATTATAATAGTTAAACCATTAGCTTGAAAATGAGTAATTGAAATTGTGCTTATCGAGGGTTAATCCCGTCACGTATTTATCTGAAAATAAATGAGTTATATATCGTTGGTATTCTATTGTAAAAAGAATTTATTAATAATCGGGATTAAAAAATAAAATCAAAATAGGGCTTTGTAAAAAATATTATTAATGAAATTATTTATAAACAGCCTGTTTATTTTTTTGACAATTGTAAACATAAGTTTTGCTCAAAAAACTGAGCTACTTAATATTGATATTAACTATAGTAATAAGTCTCTAAATGAGATTCTGACAGATATTCAGTTAAGATATCCTGTTAAGTTTTTCTGCAAAAATGAATGGTTGCCAGATAATTCAATCACAATAAAACTTGTTAATGAACCACTCCCGTCGGCGCTACAAAAAATACTGAATTATACCGAATTAAATTTTGTCATATATGGCTCTGTTGTAATTATTGCACCGGAAAAATTAATGGACAAGGAATTTTCACAGGATTATTTTATTACAAAAAAGAGACAGGAAGACCTTTTAAAAACCCAAAAATGGTCAAGTGCCAGTGAAATTATTACAGTAGGTGACAGTATTGAACAATCCAATAATACGACCGCAACCATTGAGGGGAACATTTTTGATCGAATTTCAGGTGACTCACTCCAGGGTGTCAATCTTTATTTTGAAGCCCTGGACCAAACATCAACTACTGATAGCAGGGGAAATTTCAAGCTAAATATTCCAATAGGATATATCTTGCTGGAAATCAGCTATGTGGGATATGAAACCAGAAAAGTAATACTACAGGTATATAATGATGATCATGTCAGTATTGAACTAACACCTGATGCACATGAGCTTGAGGAAGTATTGATAACCGGCGAAGCGGTAGATGACAACATACAATCTGTCATTATAGGAATTACAAGATTAAAACCTCGACAGATAAAAGAATTACCGGTATTTCTTGGTGAAGCGGATGTAATAAAAAGTATTCTAACACTCCCGGGAGTTACTTCCGTCGGCGAAGGTGCTGGCGGTTTTAATGTTCGTGGTGGAAGCATCGATCAGAATCTCATACTGCAAGATGAGGCACTTATTTATAATTCTTCACATGCACTTGGATTTTTTTCCGTTTTTAATCCGGATGCAATCAGCAATGTGACCTTTTACAAAAGTCATATACCAGCTCAATATGGAGGCAGACTTTCTTCCGTCCTCAATGTCCAACTGAAAGGTGAGGATAATGAAAAATTAAATGCAAATGGAGGTGTAGGATTTGTTGCTACCCGGCTGGTAGTGGAAGGACCTTTACGGTTTACTAAAACCAGCAATGAAAGCCCGGCTAAAACAACATTCCTGCTTGGTGGAAGAGTAACCTATTCGGATTGGTTACTTCGTATTATTAATGATCCGCAGATCAATAACAGCTCAGCTTCTTTTTATGATCTTAATCTGAAATTATCACATAGATACAGTGATATAGGATCCGTCACAGGTTCATATTATCAAAGTTATGATTTTGTTCAGTTTTCAGATCAGTATGGTTTTTCCTGGAAAAACATGGCTGGCAGCATACGCTGGAATCATCTTTTTGCACCTGAAATAAGTTCAAACTTTTCCGCTTCTTATAGTAATAACAGCAATATTTCCTTTGAACCACTTGGAATTGGAGCTTTTAATCTGAATAATGGTATATCGAATATCCGGTTGAAGGAGGAGATTCTATTTTCAGGAATAAAAGCCCATAATCTTACTGGTGGTGTTGAATATTTAAGATATTTCATTCAGCCGGATAAAATTCAAAAAAGAGGTACAGAATCAGCTATTATTCCAGATCAGGTAGAAAAAGATGATGCTCAGGAATTGGGAATTTATTTAAACGATGAATATATCATTAATCATCTAGTATCAGTTACAGCCGGGTTGAGGTATAATATTTTTCAACAGGTTGGGCCAGGGGATACCTATCTTTATGCTGAGAATTCTATATTACAGCCTGATAAAATAATTGATACGATTTTCCATAAATCAGGAGAAATCATAAAATCGTTTTTTGCATGGGAACCACGGGTTTCATTTAAATACAGCCTGAATCCATCCAATTCAATAAAATTTGCCTATAATCGAGTGAATCAATTCATCCATCTCCTTTCAAATTCAACAGCTGCTACACCAATAGATTTCTGGCAGGTCAGCGGGCCCTATATTTCTCCACAGAAAGCAGACAATTATTCAATCGGTTATTTCAGAAATTTCTCGGATAATGTATGGGAAACCTCCCTGGAATTTTACTATCGTAATATCCATAACCTGATGGAATTCAAAGATCTCCCGGATCTGTTGTTAAATGATCATATTGAAACTGAGTTGTTAGTGGGAAAAGGCAAGTCGTATGGGGGAGAATTGTATATCCGAAAAAGAAGAGGTAAATATAATGGTTCGTTTTCTTATAGCTATGCCAGGACTTTCTCAAGAATAAACGGTTCAAATACGGAAGAAAAGATCAATAATGGTGACTGGTTTTCTTCAAAGCTTGACCGTCCACATAATCTTAATATAATATTTAATATAAACATTAATAAAAGCAATACATTTTCAGCCAACTTTACCTATCTATCGGGTAGACCTATCACTGCCCCTTTGTCTAATTATAAGCAGGGGGATATTGTAGTCCCTTTTTATTCCGAAAGAAATCAATACCGAATTCCCGATTATCATCGCCTTGATATTTCCTATACAATTAAGAGAAATATCATTAAAAAAAGGAGATATAAAGACAGTTTTACTATCTCTATTTATAATCTTTATGGAAGAAAAAATGCTTATTCGATCTTTTTCAGAAAAAGGCCGGGAAGCCAGGCAAATGCATATAAATTATCGATAATCGGAACGGTTTTTCCATCTATCACCTACAATTTTGAATTTTAACCTTTATGGATACTTTTAATATAAATATTCTCAAATTGACCTCCAGAATGAATAATCGTTTTTTTGCATATGTTTTATGTTTCCTGAACATATCATGTATACAACAATTTGACTATGAAAATAAAACGGAAAAGAAATTCCTTGTAGTTGAAGGTGGAATTACTCAGAAGAATATCATTCACGAACTTACATTAAGTTTTTCCACGTCCTTTGGAGATATTCGCAGAGAACCGGCCGACGGAGCAGAAATTATACTATATGATGACCATGGTAATCAGGAAGCATATGTTTCGTTGGAAGGAGGAAAATATTTGTTATATGGAACTGTAGTTGAAAGAAAACCTGGAACTGCCTATTACATTAAAATTCGATGGTCCCAGGGTAAAACTTTTCATTCAATCCCTCAGATTATGCCTGACATGATTAGTCCCGATTCCCTTCATTATAAAGTGGAAAGGATCAGCGAAATAAATGATAATGGAAATGTGGTTGAAATAAATTATATCAATATCTTATTAGATACTCCAATAAATAAATTCGGTAGAAATAATTATTTTATCTGGAGGTCAGATCATGTTTATTCGCTTACTGAGGTAAAGTGGCATCCATTGGTTGATCCGAAGGTCTGCTATGTGAAACAATCTTCAGTTGCTGACCAGGTTTACATTTTCTCAAGTGAAAATATTGAGGAGGATATGCTGACTGATTTTCTGGTATCAAAAGTTATTATCAATCCTTATTGGCAATTCTTTGAAAAACATTTTTATAATGTGACACAATATTCCATTACTAAAGAGGCGTATGTTTATTGGGAAACAGTAAACAAAATTGCATATCCGACAGGGAGCATATTTGACACTCCTCCTGCTCCAATAAAAGGAAATATCTATAATATTTATGATCCTGATGAGGTTGTTTTAGGATTTTTTGAGGTTTCGGCAATCGACACTATTCGCACACGTACCAGCAGGCATGATCTTAAACCATTGGCCATAGAAGATAGATGCAACGATGAATATTTATACAAATCATGGAATGATCAAGCTTGCCATAATTGTCTGGTACTGGAAAACGCTTCCGCTGAAAGGCCGTATTACTGGGGCCAATAATACAGAAAATCATGTTTATTGGAGATATAAAACACACAGGAAATAAGCTTTTTTTTATATTCAGTGTTATACTTTTTTTCTCAACCGGATATCCTGTCAATGGACAACAACCTGAACCCGACAGGTTATATGCACATGTGAATAAACTATTTTATGTTTCCGGAGAAACCATACAATTCAAGGTGTATATCTTCAATGCCAGTGCTTCACCATCAGATCTGATTCATGCAGACCTCATCGATAAAAAGGGAGATATCATCAATGAACAGATATTAAAGATTTCCAATAACACCTCTTACGGATCCCTGGAAATTCCTTTATCACAAAGTGAGGGAATATATTTTTTAAGGATTTACAGTGCATGGAATCTGAATTTCACTTCAAATTTTAATTTTGTTAAAACAATCCCAATATATAATGATTTTAATCAGTCATTCGAAAGTATCATGGATGATACCATCTCTATGGAAAACATAAACACACTTGAACGCAACAACAATTACCTGGATATCACTATTTTAGATATTACTTCAATTCATACCAGGGGATCAATCAAACTGGATGTCAGAGATATACAACATCGTGACGGGGAATTGAAAGGTAATATATCTGTTTCAGTCTGGGATATTGATAAATGTGGTTTTACTGATCAGAACTTTGTGCACGAACAATATGAAAGACAAACTGCCTTAAACAATTCTAGTGATATCATCAACTATCCCCCGGAAAAATCAATTTTGATTGAAGGAAATATATTTGAAACGGATTCAAGACAACCGGTTACTTCAAAGGTTCTATCCGTCTATAATACAACAACTTCAACATTTATGCGAATTAATAGTGATAAAGGTGAGTTTTCATTTGAAATTCCGGCGTTTACAGGATCTGCTAATCTTCAGGTAATTAATATGAATCCCTTTCAACCGAAAGTAAATCTAGTCGAAAGAAAAAAATTATCGGAACATATCCCCATTCCGAAAACTGAAGAATATGTTCCTGAAAGAAGTTCATTAATTAATAAATATCTTTATTATAGCCGGTTAAGAAGAAAAATTAAAGAATTATACAACGAAACTTCGCATGATTCCATTAAACTGGTCGACCCTCCTGTTCTTCCTTTTAAGCCTGATAGATCATATAATATAGATAAATATCAATTATTGAGAAATGTAGAAGAATTTGTACGGGAGGCTGTCGTAAACACCTCCCACATAATTGAAAGCGGAGAAAAAAAGCTTTTACTTTTTAATCAGGAAACAAGAAAATTTTTTATGAGTTCTCCATGGTTCCTCGTTGATGGACATTTTATTTTTAATGACTCACTTACGTATAATATTCCATTTAATATGTTAAAGAGAATTGATGTTTATAACACCAATAAATCAATCTTAGAATATTTCGAACCCATCATGATTCAGGGCGGTGTGGTCGCAGTATATACCAAGAACAATTATTTGATTGATTATATAGAATCACAGCCCAACACTTTATCGATTGAGGGATTAACCACCACCCAGGAAGAATCGGATTATCAAAATTTGGTATCACAATCATCTCCTGATCAAAAACCTTATTTAAATCCATTGATCTATTGGAATCCTGAACTCAGGTTTAATGAATCTGGTGAAGTGCAGTTTGAAATCCTCACAAATGATGTCTCAGGGTATTATTTAATACATATTGAAGGAATAGATGCAGCAGGCAAACCATTATCAGGACAGATAATTATTGAAGTACATCCGTGATCTAATATTTAAAAATCTGTACCGGCTTATTGTTTCTTGCGACAACAATTAATTTACCGGATCTCGTATTTAAACTTATTATATCCCGTACTTCATCATCCAGTCTAAAACCTGTCCTTTTGGGTGGTAATACCGTAAATGAACCATCACCTAATCCTCTTAAAAAAGTACCATAACTGGCATCGTACCTGCCTACTTCAGGTTTGACACCATACAAATTACCTCCCAAAAGAATATCCAGGTTATCATCTTTATCAAAATCTTCAATATGGATACCATAAACCGGTGAAAATTGAACTTGAATGGGCAGAGGTTTTAATTCGAAAGTACCATCCCCATTGTTCAGTATTAAAGAAGAGGCCATTTGATAAGCTTCCAATACAACCGCACGTTGTAACTGCTCCGGTCCAAAAATATCAGTGATAGTCTGTTCTTTATAATCTTCATATCTCGGATATTTGTCTTCCAGCGAAGGTAGTTGTTTTAACAGATCGTGCTTCAGCGCTATTGGATAGGAACTGTCCCCGTTAAACACGCAAATAATTTGCTCTACTGATCCATTCATATCATAGTCATTCACATACATCGATACTGGTTTCTCCTGAGAGGCCTTGAATCGTGAATTTAAACCATGATTACCCGCAATCAGGTCAATATCCCCATCCTTGTCAAAATCTCCTGCCTTCACCCTGTTCCACCAGCCGTTCGTTTTATCTAATCCTGTAGTTTTAGTTATATTCTCAAACTGACCATCCCTATTTAAAAAAATGGTAATAGGCATCCATTCTCCAACAATAACCATATCCAGATTTTCGTCTCCATCAAGATCAGCCCATTGCATATCTGTGATCATCCCAAGTTCTGATAATCCCCAAGCCTGATTATCCGGTGATACAGTAAATTTCCCCTTTCCATCATTTTCAAGGATATATCCATTCACCGGAACTCCATATAAAAATGGGCGTTGTCTGACCCCTACGAACAATTCAATGATACCATCCTTATCATAATCTGCAGGTCTGATACAGGCTGTACTTTCAAACCTGCCAGCTGGCAAAATTTGATCAGATTTATTGAAATTCCCCTTTCCATTATTAATATATAATCTATCCTTGAGGGCTGGAGAGCTGGTTGGAAATTCAGTTCCACCGCTGGCCACATAGAGGTCGTGGTCTCCATCATTGTCAGCATCAAAAAAGGCTGCATCCGTATCTTCAGATATTTTATCTTTTTCAAAGACAATTTCATTGGTCTTTATGAATGATCCATTCTTCATCTGTATAAATAATGCACCCGGCATTTCCCTTGCACCACAAATGTATAGATCAGTCAGGCCGTCGGAATTTATATCACCCTGAGCAATTCTCGGACCTTGTGTTGAAAGCATGTGATATATCAGCCTCTCCCTTTCGAAATCAAGGAAAGAATTTTCCTGATGTGTAAAGTCAATTATTCCATTTTTGCTTACATCTTCAAAAATTGGAGAGTGATAATCGCCATGAATGATCTCATCATTTAAATTTGATACACCATCCTTTTGATATAATGTCAGGGTTTGATCGACTTTTACCTGGGTCAATATTGTTATCTTGTTATCCGGCCATTCAACGATGATCGAATCCACATTAAGATCTGAAGAATCCTGAAGATTTATTTGTCCTAATCCTAAAATTGGATGATGATCCACTGTAGATTGAAAGCCACGCATTGGCATTTGCTCGATGTATCTTTTGAGGCCATCATTTTTAACAATTATTTTTGTTCCTACTGCATACGTATTTTTATTTTCACCTTTTAAAATAAATTTTAAATAGTGATTCTCAGGATAGCGTTCCGTCGAATTATTCCTGTAGATAAAAGCAGGCATATTCACATTATTCACTACCAGATCCAGATCCCCGTCATTGTCCAGGTCCCCGTATGCCGAACCATTGGAAAAACTTGGTGTTGCTAATCCCCATTCTTCAGCCTGATTGACAAAATCGAAATTTCCCTGATTACTGAATGCATAATTTGGTATTTTCTCTGATGGGATCGCTTCAATCAGCTTGACATAATCCACATTGTTTTCGGTGATGATCATTCTCATAATCCGGGGATTTGAAAAATACTGAATATAATCCTGGTCTGTCAAATCCTGGTAGATCCCGTTGGCAACAAACAGATCCTTAAATCCATCATTATTCATATCAAAAATAAGGGCTCCCCAGCTCCAGTCAGTTGCAAAAACACCCAATAATCTTCCTATCTCACTAAAAGTTCCATCCGTATTATTTAACTGAAGCATATTCCTGGTAAACTGGTGATAGTAATCATTTACCACCGCATCATTGTATGTATCCCAGGAATCGAAAGTGGTTTTAGTCTTCAAACGATAATCCGGTTCAGGGATCATATCCGTAACAAATATTTCCGCGTACCCATCATTGTTGACATCCGCCATATCGGCTCCCATGGAAGCTGCACTGATAGAGCGCATCATTTCAGTCAATTTCTCTGTAAATGTTCCATCTCTGTTGTTGATATATATGTAATCCCTTTCAAAAAAATCATTTGATACATATATATCCATCCAACCATCCAAATCTATATCACCAACAGTAACACCTAGGCCAAAACCAATAATTGAACCAAATATGCCTGCTTCTATACTTACATCCTTAAAGACCTGACCATCATTCCTGTAAAGTTTATCTCCACCCACAGGATCCCGTTTCAAACGCTGATTATCACTGAGATTGAACGAACCTATAGCCTGGTAGGAATTATTCAATAAGTACAAGTCCAAGTCGCCATCTTTATCGTAATCAAAAAAGGCACCATGTGTTGAAAATCCCTCATCAGCAATACCAAATTCTTCTGCCCGTTCAGTAAAGGTTAGATCCCCCTGATTAATAAATAATTCATTCTGTTTATTATCTCCTTTGATATCTCCTGAATTACTCACATAAATATCCAGCCAGCCATCTCCGTTTACATCAGCCATGCTCACGCCAGTTGACCATGCTCTAATGCCTCCAACACCAGCTCTTTCGGTAATGTCTTCAAATTGAAAATATCCTCTATTGAGGTAAAGACGGTTTTTATTCATATTCGAAATAAAATAGATATCAATTAACTCATCATTGTTGATATCCCCCAGGGCTACACCACCCCCATTATAAAAATTCCTGTACCTGTATATGTTGAATTCTTCTATATAATCCAGCTGGTTTACAAAGTTTACATTTGAACTTTCAGGATCTATCCAGGTAAACAAAGTTTTTGGGCTTTCATCATTTACCCCGGTACATCCCACCAACGCAAATATCAATAGGATTATAAAATGAAATATTTTTAAATTAAAATGCATTTTACTTTTTATCTTATCCTCCAGCCACTAATAATTTAATATTAATAATATTTGCTGGCCTCTAAAAGTTATTCTGATATGCCTAAAGTTTCTTCCAATGGATTTACTTCTTCATTCCTTTGAACATCCTGGTTATCTTCCTGTTTTTTAAGTTCTTTTATTTCTTTTTCAACAAGTAGATCAGTAAATATCGCCCATACATGCCGTTCATCCATTTTAAAAATGGTGATTCTTCGATTTCCATCCACTTTTATGTAAGCTGTCCCCCTATTTCGATGTTTCACTTCCATAAAATCATCTCCATACCAATCTTTGTAAAGTCGCAGGATCTCAAGTTGGAGACTGTCCGAGCTCAGATGTTTATTCCATGGTGCCCATCCTTCATAATTATATTTTACTGGCATTTCGTAAATACGCCCCTTATAAAAATTAGGATAAAAATTCATTTCAGCCGCATCTTCCAGTTCATTCATTTTATATAATACAGATGTATTGGATGTTCCTTGTCTGATTAAACCCTGTTTATTCAGTTCCCAGCAATGTCCGTAAAATTCCTTATCTGTCATCCCAAGATGCAGATCCAGAAATAAAGAATCCACTCTTACTCCTTTAGCGAGTTCTTCCCTTACCATCCTTTCGTATCGATCTTTTGGACGACAATTGTAAAACAGAGAAATTACCATAACTGAAATAATTAAATACCTGATTTGCTTCATCATAATCCTAATATTTAAAAACCTTTAACTTATCATTATTTATCGCAACTGCCAGTATGGTGTTTTTCCCAACACTAATTTCTTCAATGTCCCTTATCTCCCCTTTTACAAAAAAACCAGATTCTAAATAATCTACGGATGCAAAAATACCCTTTCCTACACCTTTCAGCAACACACCATAACTTCCATCATATATTCCGGATTCAGGTTTTGCCCTATGCAAATTTCCTCCCATTACAATATCCGGTAAACTATCCCCATTAAAATCACCTATCTGAATGGCATACATCGGTGCAAATTGCGCTTCGACAGGCAATGGTTTCAAATCAAATTTCCCGTCTCCCTGATTTAGAAGAATTGATGAATACATATTTTCTGCTATCAATCTCACAGATCTATCCAATTGATCCTGTGTGAATATTTCATCTATTCTTTGCTGTTTATAACTTTTATGATCAGGAAATTTCGTCTTCAGATATGGCATCTGATTGACCAACTCATCTTTCATTATCATTGGATATGGAAAATCTCCATTATAGGTACAGATAATATGTTCCACCTTTCCGTTATTATCAAAATCATTAATATACATTGTAATGGGTTGATCTATAGTTGCCTTAAATTTTGAATTCAAACCGTGGTTTCCCAGCACAAAGTCCATATCTCCATCCAGATCAAGATCAGCGGCCTCGAGAGTATTCCACCACCCATGGCTGGCAGACAAACCGGATTCAGCTGTTCTATCAATAAACTGGCCTGTTTGATTTATAAAGATTTTTACAGGCATATATTCTCCGACAACTACCATGTCTAAATCATCATCTCCATCAAGATCCGCCCATTGCATATCTGTAATCATTCCTGTTTCTTTTAGTCCAGGTGCAATTGTCGAAGTTACATCTTTAAATACGCCCTTTCCATCATTTTCTAGAATATACCCATTTACTGGTACCCCGTAAAGAAATGGGCGTAAGCGTATACCTACAAATAAATCCAGATCATTATCTTCATCAAAATCCGCTGAACGAATACACGAAGTACTTTCAAATCTGGATGTAGGCAAAAATTGTTCTGATCTTTTAAAATTTCCTTTACCATCATTCAGATATAATCGATCAACCAAAGCGATGGAACTGGATGGTAATTCATTCCCACCATGAGCTACATAAAGATCGCTATCCCCATCATTATCCGCATCGAAAAAGATACAATCCGTATCTTCTGATGTTTTATCTTTTTCAAAGACTCTTTCATTGGTTTTTCTGAAGAAACCATTCCGGTCCTGTATGAATAAACTACCTGGCATATCTTTAGCCCCGCCTAAAAAAACATCATCGAGACCATCGGAATTTACATCGCCTACACACATCTTCGGGCCTTCATTAGAGATCATATTGAAAATGAGTTTATCTCTTTGAAAATCTGTAAAATCATTTTCAATATGCTGATAATTGTCGAGGGCCTTTACCATGTATGGCTTAAATATGTGTGAATCATCTTGGTCCTTTAAAATATTTTCATAAACTCCGTTCAAACAGTCAAGTGTTAAATACTGGTTAACTGGAATATCTTTTAATCTGGAAACTTTACCGTCTGGCCAGACAATCAAGACAGAATCAACTTTTGTGTAATTCCCAATTCCAATTAAAATACGGTTATCAACTGTTGACTGGAATCCCCTGGTCGGTACCTGCTCCTGGTTAAATTGGTGTTCACCACAATGCACTGTGATGCTTGCTCCTACTGCATGAATATTTTTCTTGTTCCCCTTCAGGATAAATCCTACATACTGGTTTAGATTCCTGTCAGATGTATAATTGCGATAGATAAAAGGTTCCATATTCACATTATTTACGACAATGTCGAGGTCACCATCATTATCCAGATCCCCATAAGCTGCTCCATTTGAATGGGAAGGCTCTGCAAGGCCCCATGTTACTGCCATGTTGGAAAAAGTCAGATCATGATTATTTTGGAATGCATAATTCGGGATTCTTTCGGAAGGTATTTGATCAATCATAATCAGGATTGCCTGTTCCTCCGTTTTGATCATCTGCCTTATAATCCTTGGATTGGAATAAAAATTGATATAATCCTGGTCAAGAAGGTCTTTATAAATTCCGTTTGCTACAAATATATCCTTCCAGCCATCATTGTCGAGATCGAATATCAGGGCACCCCAACTCCAGTCTGTGGCATATACATTCGCTAACCTGCCGATTTCGCTGAATGATAAATTTTTGTTATTCAATTGGAGTACGTTTCGAGCGAATTGATGATAATATCCATTTTCTACATTCTGTTGATATTTTTCCCAGGTCTCAAACATGGCTTTCGTCTTTAAACGTTCTTCCGGTTCAGGCAACATTTCCGTTACAAACACCTCAGGATAACCATCATTATTTATATCTGCCATATCCGATCCCATTGAGCCAAGTGTTATTTCGCGTACATATTCCTCCAGCGATTCCGTAAAGGTTCCGTCCTGGTTGTTTATATAGAGATAATCCCTTTCAAAAAAATCATTTGAAATATAAATATCCGGCCAGGTATCCCTGTTGACATCCCCAATAGATACACCCAGCCCGAATCCAATAACAGAGGTATAGATACCTGCCTGCTCACTTATATCCGTAAAATATCCGTCATCATTTCTGTATAGCTTATTTCCTCCCTCAGGATCCCTGGATAATCTCAGATCTTTTTCATTATCATAACTGCTGATCGATTTAAATGAATTGTTCAATAAGTAACAATCCAGGTCATCATCTTTGTCAAAATCAAAAAATCCTGCATGGGCACTAAGACCTTCATCATCTAATCCATAGGATGCTGACATCTCGGCAAATGTAAGATCTCCATTGTTGATGAATAATTCATTATGGCGGTTTTCACCACCTGGTTTTCCTGATTTACAGACATAAATATCCAGCCAGCCATCGCCATTAATATCCACCATACTTACTCCCGTTGACCAGACATTTTTACAGCTGACACCTGCCTTTTCTGTAATATCCTCAAAAGTGAAGTTTCCCTTATTCAAATAGAGTTTATTATCAACGATATTGCCAGTGAAATAAATATCCAGTAAACCATCATTGTTGATATCCCCGAGGCCAACCCCACCACCATTATAAAAATTGCGATATGTATAAATATTAAATTCCTCAGTATAGTTTACAGCATTTATAAAATCAATTCCAGTATCAGATGGAGATAATAAATTAAACAATGTTTTTTCTGCCCGATCCTGTTTCGTATTTATTTCACACGATAGGAAAATCAATAGTATAAATAATCTTATGAACCTGATATTCATAATCTCTGTAGAAATTGGAATGTATCCCACCTTACCCTATTCACGATCTATCCCTTCCCGATATTTCAGGATAATAGCACAAAATTAATCCGATTTTCGAAATAATTATTCGCAGTTACCTCGTTGGATTTGCGGGGTGTAAATAAAAAAGCAAGTAGCGACGCTACTTGCTTTTTTTTCAAATATAAAAAATATTTCAAGTATTAATATCCGGCATTACGAGGTAATAAGTTAGGATTTGAGTCCTCCTGGGCTTTCGGTACAGGATATAGATTCGTATATTCATCCAGGATCAATACATCCTGCGGATTATAAAATGGTATTACCCAATCTTCAACTCTCGTGAAATAACCCCATCGAATCATGTCCATTCTGCGGTAACTTTCAGCGAACATTTCCCGGCCTAACTCATTGAAGAGCTCACCCCCATCTTCTGTGCCACCAGCTATATCAAAACTGAGCGGACCATCGAGTGTGGTAAGATCCGGAACGTCAGCTCTTTGACGTATTTGATTGACATAAGTAAGCGCTTCTGCAGTATTACCCTGTCTCCATTCTGCTTCAGCCTTAATCAATAAAATATGGCCATACCTGAAAACAGCCCGGTCATTACTCATATTGTTGGTAGCACCCTGGCCGAATTCCCATTTACCAATTCTGATTCCATCCTGTCGCAATGCCTGAGGACCCAGTTCATGGATCTGTGGACGGCCCGATCCCATATTACCGAAGTTAAGATGTGCCTGATCAGGATCTCCCAGTAGTGGTTCAGGGGTACGGTCCGGATTAGGTTGTTCAAATCCATCGTCAGTAACAGGATCACCATTAGATTTAAATTGATAACCCGCAAGGAAATTTCCTCTACCTGCATATGGCCCGTCAACGGTACCTACTCCGCCCTTGCGTCTGTCTCCATCAGCATACGAATTATAAAACTCTTCCAAGGTACAATAACCATTCCAGGGTTGAGCTGTCAGGTTATACGTATCCTGGCTTCCGTAATGCAAAGTTCTCATAATCAGGTTAAATTCAGTAAAGAAAACCTGGTCATAAGGTATGGCAAATATAAATTCCGATGAACCGGAATTGTTCACATTGAAGTTTGCGAAATAATCACTTTCGAGAGAATATTTACCTGAATTGATAATCTGGTCACAGGCTGCACTCGCTTTCGCCCATTGTGCAGTTCCGGTATAGACTTCTGCATTTAAATACATGTTGGCAAGAAGCGCATAGCCAGCCCATCTGTTCATACGTCCGTATGTAGTTCCATCCACAGCATCGGGTAATTTAGGAACTTCCGTCTCCAAATCAGCTACAATTGTGTTAAATACCTCGGCCCTCGGAGTTCTACTTGGTTGAGCTTCTGCGGTAGCAAAATCCAACGTAAGTGGCACATCTCCAAACCAGTCAATTAACTTCCAGTAGAAAAATCCCCTCAGTACTTTCAATTCAGCAATAAATGCATCTGCTGATGCTTGTTCCACAGCTCCTTCATCTACCAATGTCTGAAATTGTGCAATCAATCGGTTACAGCTGTTCACACCCTGGAAACCAAATGACCATGATCCATTGAGGCCACCATTTTCTACAGTCCAGGCATGCAGATGAAACCTTCTCCAGTCACCACCATCATCCCAGTCCTGTCCCCGGGTTGGGACCACCATTTCATCAGTTGAAACCTCATCCAATGAATATGGATCATTAGATGCATAATTCTGTAACCTTCCATAAGCTTCTCCCAGGGCAGCAACAAACTGCTCTTCATTCTTGAAAAAGTTATCGGGAGTTACTTCGCTGTAAAGTTCTTCGTCAAGATTGGTACAGGACTGGTTAAAAACTGTCACAAACAATCCGACCAGAAATACTTTTCCTAGCAATAATGATCTTTTCATTTTATTATTTTTTAATTTATTCATAATCAAATTGTATCAATCAAAGTTTTCTAAAATCCAAGATTAACACCTAAACTAAAAGTTCGTGTACGGAACCATGTATTTCTCCGATCAATACCGGGAATTAATGGATTATCACCATCAGAATACCTTGGGTTAGGATCAACTCCTTCATAACCCGTTATATAAAACAGGTTGTTACCTGCCAGGTACACCCGGATTCTCCTGAAAGCAGCGCCATCCGGTAGATTAAAATTGTAACCAAGATTCATATTGTCCAACGCAAAAAAGGAAGCATTTTCGACATGAAGGCTTGAGAGTACACCTGAAGAGTTGTTGAGCAAGGCACCCGTTGAATCATTTCTCAAGTCTGCTGATGATTTCAGCGTATTATAAGAATTGATGATGTTCGGAACTTCATAAAATGCCCTGAAGGTATTTAAGAGGTCATGACCGATCACAGCTCTGAAGAAAATATTCAGATCCCAGTTTTTACCGAAAGAAAAGGTATTTGCCCAGCCAAATTCAAATTTAGGCAATCCATTCCCTGTGACTTGGCGGTCAGCATCATCTACAGTCTCATTGCCATCCGTATCTTGTAATATCAAATCTCCTGTGGGGCTTATACCTTCATATACCTGTGTCCAGATCTGGCCGATAGGAGCGCCTTCTTCTGCTTTAGTTGTAGGCACATCCGATTGTCCGGGAGCACCCATGGCACCAAGTTCACGGGAACCGTAAGTGAGCGTTTCACCCTGGAATTCTCCTGAAAGAGAAATCAGATCATTCTTCAGGTAATAGGTAGGTGTTATAGTAGTTGAATAATTGAAATTAGCTCGCTGAACAGCATTCCAGGTCAGCGCTAATTCAAGACCACTGTTCTTAATTTCACCTACATTCACCCAGGCCGTATTAAATAAATTGGGTGGTACGGGAACACCATATTCAAACAAAAGGTCCGTTGTTGTTCTCGTATAATAATCAAAAGATCCAAATATTTTTGAGCCTGCAAAAGCAAAATCAATACCAATGTTTAACTCACCTTTTTTCTCCCACGCCAGGTCCGGATTCGCATTACTGGCAGGTCCGAAACCAGGCACATATTCTCCCTGGTAGAAGAAGTTAGCACCAGGACCTAATCTGAGTAATGAAAGATAAGGATCTGGTGGCAGGTTACCGGTGATCCCGTAACTTACCCTGAATTTCAGGTTATCCACGGAAGCTGCTCCTAAGAAATTGGCAAGTTCAACACCACCGCTGATAGCAGGGAAAGTACCCCATTTGTTTTCTTCACCAAACAAGGTCGATCCTTCCTGCCTTACACTGGCTGAAATAAAATATATTTCATTGATATTTACATTGACTCTTCCGAAGAAGGCGATCAGTTTCGAAGAATTTTTGTAACTCTCGATTTCACCGAGCCCGTTGGGAAAATCAAGTCCGGCTTGAAGACTGTTATATGTGAAAAAATCACTGATAAAATCACCGCCTTCTGCATGAAATCCCTCATTTACGAATTCCTGGTATGAATATCCTCCAAGAACCGTCATATTGGTTGAGCCTCCAATGTCACCATTCCAGTTGACGGTTGTTTCAAATAATTGGTTGAAAGCATCATCCAACTCCCGGCGGGCAAGACCGTTCCTGTCTCTTCCGACCCAGAAGCTGTTCTTATCCCTGTAAGATCCTCTTAGGAAATTTTCACTCTGTAGAGAATAAAAAGCGTCAACGGTCAAACCTCCAATGATCTCATAGGCTCCTCTCAAGGCGAGGTTTACACGTGTATCTTTTCCATCATTGGGATTTTGTTCAAGTATCTGAACCGGGTTGTAGTAATCAAACAATACCTGATTGAAATAACCATCCCATATATCATAGGCAGGATCATTACTTCTCACTGGTGCTGTAGGATTATAAATAGTTGCATACCTGAAGGCATCTGTCCAGCCATATTCGGATTTATTCCATGTTCCAGCTACATTTAAAGTTAATGTAAGCTTATCATTTATGGCTTTCTGCTGTAAATTCAATCTGGCATTCAACCTTTTAAATCCCGTATTAATAGCGACACCTTGAGCATCTCTGTAGTTCATCGAGGCACGATAACTGGTGTTTTTTGTGCCTCCCGATAAAGAGAGATTATGGGTTTGTTGAGCCGCAGTTCGTGTAGTTTCCTTAAACCAGTCCGTGCTTGATCCTAAATCAGTACCCTGACCGGTTTCAGCAGATAACGCCCTCCATTCTGTTGCATCCATAACCGGAACTGTCTTGGCTACAGATTCAAGGGCTATATATCCATTGTAATCTACATCGAACCTTCCTTCCTCTCCAGATTTGGTTGTTACAAGAATCACACCACTGGAACCCCTGGTCCCGTAAATAGCAGCTGCTGATCCATCCTTCAGAACATCAATTGACTCAATATCACTCGGGTCAACGTTTGCCAGAGATCCTCCAATAATACCATCAATCACAACCAGTGGCTGGGTATTTTCACCCACAGTTGACAATCCCCTGAGGCGGATATCATAGGAGCCATTTGGATCACCTCCGGGTTTGGAGATGGACAAACCGGCTACTTTACCCTGTATCAGCTGTGCGGGATCATTTACATTACCCTGGTTAAAATCATCTGCCTTAACACTTGCTACTGAACTGGTAATCTCCCTCTTCTCCTGTGTACCGTACCCGGTTACCACAATTTCGGAGAGTGCGGTTACATCTGACTCCAGCGAAACATTAATGGCAGTTTGGTTACCCACCACGATGGCCTGGGTTTTGTAACCAACATAAGAAAACAATAAGGTAGTTTCTCCAGATGGCACAGTGACCGTGTAGTTACCATCAATATCGGTAACTGAACCGCTGGTTGTTCCCTGGAGAAGAATATTCACCCCCGGGATGCCTTCACCAGTTTCCTGGTCGGTCACCCTTCCTGAAACTGTCCTTTCCTGCGCAAAAACCATCACGCTGGCAATTAGCATTAGAAAACAAGCGAGTAAATAGTTTTTCATAACAATTACATTTAATATTTAATCACAATTATTCATATGAAATCTTTAAGTAAAAATACTTTACTTGATGTCACAAATGAACCTCGATAAAATAACTTTGTAAATTTTTAAGGTTATTTAATGATAATAGACTACAATGATCACGCAAACTATATATGAAATTGCTAAAATCCAATATTTTTTTTATATAAATATTACAATTTATATTATTCTAGACATTTTAAACAGGAAATTCGAATTTTAAGGTTGTTATTCACTATCAGATAAAAAAAATAGTACTAAAAAATTATAAATTTCAATTATTTAAAAAAAGCTTAATAACTTTGCAACCCGTTTCCAGACAGTTAATTATTTTAAAAATTAAATATTGAAGAAATGAAAAGAACATTTCAGCCTTCCAATAGAAGAAGAAAAAATAAACATGGATTCAGATCAAGAATAGCCACACCAAGTGGAAAAAACATCATTGCTCATAGAAGAGCAAAAGGAAGAAAAAAATTATCGGTTTCAAGTGAAAGAAACCTTAAGAAATAAAACCATTATCCCATGAATCATGGGACCATCTCCCGATTTCACAAAAAATCGCCTGTATAAAGGTGAACGATTAAAAAGGAAAAAATTAATTGACCGACTGTTCAAAGAGGGTACACAAAACAAACATTATCCCATTTTACTTTTTGTTCTGAGATATACTCCCGAAAGAATTCCTTTTCATCAGGTGTTGATTTCTGTTCCAAAAAAACATTTTAAAAAATCTGTCGTACGTAATAAAATCAAACGGTTGATTCGTGAGGCTTATAGAACGCATAAATACATGCTATATAATAATAAACATGGACTTCCGTTTTTATTGGGGTATGTGTATATTAGTAAGGATGTACCGACATATGCTGTTATCGAAAAGAGTGTGGTAACCTCTATCAGGTATTTGATTAAACAAAAAAATCAGAAAAATGAAGTGGCAAAAAGTTAAAAAATTGATAATCCCATCTGGATTCTTTATCGTTGTAATCGTTTTATTATCCTATAATAATCCCAGTGAACGCTATTTCGATATTGCTAAAAACCTGGATATTTTCGCCACGCTTTTTAAAGAAGTGAATGCGTATTATGTTGATGAGGTAAATCCTAATAAGCTAATGCGAGCGGGAATTGAAGCCATGCTAGAATCCCTGGATCCATATACCAATTATATTCCTGAAGATGATATCGAAGATTACAGAACCATGACCACCAATCAATACGGTGGCATTGGAGCTTTGATCGGAAGAAACAATAATAAAAATTTAATTATAATGCCTTATGAAGGTTTTCCCGCTCATAAGAAGGGCTTGAAAATTGGTGATGAATTACTTGCAGTGGATGGAATAGATGTTACAGATAAAAACACCAGTGAAATAAGTAAATTATTGAAGGGCCAGGCCAATACGGAAGTTGAACTAACTATTAAAAGATACGGGATTGATAAACCAATGGCCTTCAAATTGAAACGTGAAAAAATTACCATTGATAATGTTCCTTATTTTGGTCTGGTATCTCAGGATATAGGTTATATCAAACTGACTGATTTTACTACCTCTGCCGGGAAAGAAGTAAGCCGGGCACTGGTAAAACTGAAGGAAGATGGCGCCACGAAAATCATTCTTGATTTACGGGATAATCCGGGTGGATTATTGAATGAAGCCGTTAATGTGACAAATGTATTCATTCCCCGTGGTGAAGAGGTTGTCAGTACGAAGGGTAAAGTTTCAGATTGGAATAAAACATACCGCGCATTGAATAATCCAATTGATACCGAAATACCGCTGGTTGTTTTAACAAATAATCGGAGTGCTTCTGCTTCTGAAATTGTTTCCGGTACCATCCAGGATTATGACCGTGGCGTATTGGTCGGTAACAAAACTTTTGGCAAAGGTCTGGTACAGGCTACAAGACCGCTATCTTATAACTCCCAGTTGAAAGTAACAACAGCCAAGTATTATATTCCCAGTGGAAGATGTATTCAGGCAATCAATTATGGTGAACGTAATGAAGACGGGAGTGTCAAGCGAATTCCTGATTCACTAAAAGTTGAATTTGAGACGCGCAATGGCCGAACGGTCTTTGATGGTGGTGGGATTGATCCGGATGTTGTTGTTGAGGATAAGACCCTTGCCCCCATTACATTGAGCCTGATGGCAAAAGGACTTCTCTTTAATTATGCAACACAGTATTATTATACTCACGAATCTATAAGTAATGCTCAATCCTTTAATTTAACAGAAGAAGAATTTGACAGTTTCATTGCATGGCTGCAAGACAAGGAATATGATTATACCACACGTGTCGAAAAAACGCTGGATGAGGTGATCATGTTATCAAAGAAAGAGAAATTCAACGGAGTTGTCGAAAATACACTCGAGGAATTAAAATCCAAGATCAAGCATAATAAAGAAACAGACATTCAAAAATTCAGCCAGGAAATCAAATCTGTACTGGAAGAGGAGATTGCAGCCAGGTATTACCTGAATAAAGGTGTTATAGAGGCTTCTTTTGATGATGATCCACAATTGTTAGAAGCAATCAAGGTTCTTGAAACCCAGGCACAATATGATGCATTACTTGCAAGAAAATAGTAAATGTGGCTGACACTCGTTCTGGTCATTTTTGGTATTTTTGGAGGGATTCTGACAGGATTATTAGGCATAGGCAGCGGTATCATATATGTTTTTATTCTACCCTATGCACTCAAATATTATTCCATTTCTTCTGATGTAATCGTTCAATATACCATAGCCAACTCTTTTTTTGGCATGATGCTGGCCAGTTTTTCAGCGAATATTACCAATTACCTCCATAAGGATATGTTTTGGAAAGAGTCCTTATGGGTATCGATCCCTGGGGCCATTATGGCATTGATCCTAATGAAATCGATCGTTATTCAACCCTGGTATTCATACGATATATTCAGTTTGCTGCTTATCATTTTTTTATTCTTTATTTTAATCAGCTATCACGCGAAGAGAAATAAACAATTTACAAGAAACACCTTTTCCTTTCGCCTTTTAGGTTTATCAGGTCTGGTTTCCGGAAGTTTATCGGCACTGACAGGTTTGGGAGGCGGGGGAATTTTAATCCCGATTTTATCATTCAGGTACTATATGGATATAAAAAGGGCGAAATCAATCTCTCTGGTGATGATATTTATCATTTCATTTTTACTGACGATCTTTAATCTAATCGAGGAACCAATTAAATCCTTTTCCGAGCTTCAGGAGGGATATATTTTTTTCCCTGTAGCGATACCTCTGAGTCTGGGAGTAATATTTGGTTCTCCGGCTGGAGTTAAACTTAGTCATAAACTTTCATCACGAACAATTTCTATTATTTTCAGCCTGCTTATTATTGTAGTTATTATTGAAAAATTGATTCAATTGTTTTAGTGTGATAATGAACGAAGGTCGAAGAGGTTATTGAGTTATCGTGTTATTAAGTAATTGATTTCAAATAGAAAAGAAAGCCGGGATGCTTCCTGATTCCTCTAATGGTTGGAAGTTCCCTTCCTACAACTCCCCGACACATCGGGGTGGCCCCGACCTGTCGGGGATGAAGGAATTAACTCCACTGACTTCCAACTTCCAGCTTCAATCTTCGAGCTTATTTTCTGCCATTTCGAAAGCACCAGTTTTCGTATATCAGTAGTAAGAAGCACTCTTCAATTTAAACAGAATATTATTCATCGAAAGAAGACACAACAATCAATTCAACCATTAATTTATTTGATATATTCAGCATCAACCTATGACAATTTCCCCCGCTCCACCCTTCGACGGGCTCAGGGATGTTTTCCTAGCCAATTCGAAGTTCAAGGATTTTTCCTTTCAGCTTTGAACTTTGAGCTTCGATCTTCGAACTTATTTTCTACATTCTCCTGTATATATCCATAATATCTTTTCTGGTAAGCTTATTTTCCCAGTTTTGACCCAATGCATGGGTCCACATATGGGGCAGCTTATAGGCCACATCAGCCATTTTTGCAATTTCTTCTTCCGACCAATCCTTTGAAAGTCGTTGTGGAAGATCTATCTTATGATATTTTAGCATTTCTTTGAATTCATCCACGGCATCTCCATAAAACTCTTTCAAATGATTGAATGCAATACAATTGGCATATCCATGTCGCATTCCGAATACAAACGACAATCCGTATGAAAAAGCATGGCAGGCACCCACCTCGGAATAGGTAAGACTGAGTCCGCCAAAAAGGCTTGCTATCATGAGTTTTTCACTGTTCTCAGAATTCTGACCACTTTTGGAACCAGTAAATACCTCCCGGCATAATTTCAATGCCTGATCACCATAAGCTCTTGAAAATTCATTATAAAAGATACCACTCTCTGATTCAATACAATGAATGTAACAGTCCATCCCGGTATAAAACCATTGATTTCGGGGGACTGTGGTTGTAAGATCAGGATCCAGAATCACCTGGTTAAACACCGTCCAGTCACATTTAAGTCCTAGTTTTTTTTCAGGCCCTGTCAGAACAGCAGTCATTGAACACTCTGCACCTGTCCCTGATGTAGTAGGCACCCCAAGATGATAAACTCCTGGTCTTTTAACCAGATTCAATCCCTGGTACAGTGATGAGGATCCTTCGTTTGTCATCATCAGTGCTAATGCTTTGGCAATATCCATGATGCTCCCCCCTCCAATACCAATCACACCTGATGGAATACCTTTCTTTTCTTTTACAATATCACGGATTCTGTCTACCTGTTCGGTGGTGGGTTCATGAATGTCAATATTTTCAAAGAAAATTAAATCTTCCAGTTTGTGTGGAATGCGTTTCTCCAGGTCTTTCCCTTTAAAATATTCATCTACGACAAAGACCATGAACCTGTCATTTTCAATCCGTTTCTCTTCTAGAATATTATTGAGTTGATCAAATGATCCCCTGCCATAAACAACTTTATCTATATTTTTAAAATTCTTGTGCATATGCTCCTATTTAGTGATGTGGTGATACGGTGATGTGGTGATATCATGACATTTTAATTCTTTTTATGGCTTGCCAATAGGCCAAGAAACATACTTCGAGCTTCGAGCTGTTAGCCAATATTTATTTCGTGATAATTCCTCATATTGCTTTCCCATATCTCCTCGTCTCCACATTTCCACATTTCCACAAATCAAAGTACTTTTTTTATCGATTTAATAAGTTTATCCGCTAATTGTTCCATTTCTTTCTCTTTCCAGGTACATCTGATCCCAATGGAGGCCATCTTGCTCATCACATCTTCCGATTTCGTTAAATCCAGCTGATGATAATCCTGAGGTGCCCCCAGATCATGGATCGAAAGGGGTGCGGGATAACTCATTTTTTTAATGTGATCCCACTGGTTAATGTAATGATACATATTCGTATACCAGTAAGTAACACCTCCTACCCGATCTTTCGCAAACTGATCAAACGCTTTCTGCGCAATTTCTTTGGACGGGAAGAAGAAATTCAAAAATGTGGCTGAATCGCCTTCCTCATCCGGAAGTTTCCGGAAAGTAAGATCTTTAATTTCATTCAGGCGCCCTTTCAGGTATTTTTTATTTTTTCTGTTTGCTCGTAGGATACCGGGTAACTTTCTCATCTGGGCCAGTCCAATCGCAGCACTCAATTCATTGATTCGATAATTGAAGCCCATGATATAATGATCTTCCATCCCTCTGTTATTACCGATGTGCGTATGCCCATGATCTGAAACCTGATCCATTTTATCATACATCTCCTGATCATCGGTAATAATAATTCCTCCTTCCCCACAGGTTGTGATCTTAAAATAATCAAAGGAAAAGGCACCTGCTTTTCCATAAAGTCCAACCGATTTACCTTTATAGAACGCGCCCATTGCCTGCCCACAATCCTCCAGCAAGAAAAGATCATGTTTTTTGCATACTTCCAAAATGCCATTCATGTCAGCTGCTGCTCCACACATGTGTACCAGAAGAATTGCTTTGGTATCGGAGGTAATGGCTTTTTCTATCCCTTCGGGACTCAGGCACAGGGTTTCATCAATCTCCCCAAATATAGGTAAGGCTCCACCTAGAAATACACCCTCGATGGGAGCAACAAAAGTAAACGGCGGTACCACCACTTCATGTCCGTGTCCAACACCTGCGGCAGCCATCATACTGGCGACAGCCGTCGAACCACTGGTAACAGCATGTGCATACTTTGCACCTGTGAACTTACATACTTCCGCTTCAAATTCTTTTGATTTCCACATTCCTTTTCGGAGATCCTCATGACCGTAACGGAACAAGGCCCCGGTTTCCAGAACATCCATAACCTCTTTGCGCTCTTCAGCGCCGAAAACTTCCATTCCAGGCATATTTTTTTAGTTTATGTTTTTTTATTATCCTGAGTAAATCCTTGATTACAAGGGGTCACAATATTACAAATAAATTACTTCTCATGCCTTTTTTATCCTGAAATAAAGCCCATTTGACAGAACATTTTTGTTACTTTGCACTCCTGATTTCAGCTTGCATGAAGTTTCTCGGTATCATACCTGCGCGTTTTGGGTCAACCCGTCTGGATGGTAAGCCCCTTGTGGATATTGTCGGCAAAACTATGATCCAGCGTGTATATGAAAAAGCCATATTGGCACTTGAACATGTATATGTTGCCACTGATGATCACCGGATTTATAATGCTGTATTGGCATTTGGTGGTCAGGCAGTTATGACCTCCCCAAATCACAATAGCGGTACCAATAGATGCCTTGAGGCCTTTGAGATCATCTATAAAAAAAATTCTACCCATTATGATGTGATCATAAATATTCAGGGTGATGAACCTTTACTGGATCCCGCTCAACTTGATACATTAAAAAAATGCTTTACTGATGAATATATCATGATGGCTACACTGGCAACACCCGTAAAAGATCCGGATGATCTGGATAACGAAAGTGAGGCATTCGTAGTGTTTGACAAAAATCATAATGCATTATATTTCAGTCGTTCGGTGATACCCTATATCAAAGGATATCCAAGAAAAACCTGGCTTCAGCAACATACATTTTACAAACATGTAGGATTATATGCGTACACCCCTGAGGCATTGGGAATTTTCGCCAGTCTTAATCCGTCTCTGTTAGAAACGAAGGAAGGACTGGAACAGAATAGATGGCTGGAAAATGGTAATTCCATCAAAGTGGGTATCACAGATCATGTGAGTATGTGTGTAGACACTCCGGAAGATCTGGAAAAAATCCGTGTCATCATTAAAAAACAGGAAGCAAATAAATTATGAGTAAAAAAATAATTCAAATTGGTAATGTTTCATGTGGTTCGGAAGATTTATTCCTTATTTCCGGTCCTTGTGTAATAGAGAAAGAATCGGTGATGATGGAGACGGCCGAAAAATTAAAATTATTAACTGAAAAGTTACAGATACCCCTGATTTATAAGTCATCATTCCAGAAAGACAACCGTTCAAGTGTCGATTTTTATCAGGGACCCGGACTCGAGGAAGGATTAAAAATTCTTGAAAAAATAAAAAATGAATTCAGCCTTCCAGTTCTTTCAGATATACATTATCCAAGCCAGGTAAGTAAGGCAGCAGAGGTATTGGACATCCTTCAGATCCCGGCTTATTTATGCATGCAAACAACCCTGGTAGTGGAAGCAGCCAGAACGGGAAAAGTAATCAACCTGAAGCATGGTCAATTCCTGGCACCTGAAAATATGATTAAGCCGGTCGGAAAAGTGGAATCTACAGGCAATCAAAAGATTCTTCTAACTGAAAGGGGATATACATTTGGCTACAATGATCTTGTTGTTGATCCGCGCAGTTTTTTTCATTTGAATGAAACTGGATATCCGGTCATATTTGATATCACACATTCCATCAGAAAATACGGCATCCCGAGTGCTGATCCGAGCGGAGGTGCAAGACAATACCTGGATGTATTGGCCCGGGCAAGTGTAGCTGCTGGTGTTGATGGTATATTTATTGAAGCCCATCCTTGTCCCTCCGAAGCATTATGCGATGCAGCAAGTCAGTATGATGTACATAAACTTGAAGAATTTATCAAACCACTGATTGAAATTAATCATATCCATAATAAATATAAAAAATAGGTAATTTTACAGCTTAAATAGAAATCACACGAATGGAACTATATTTAGATTCAGCAGATATTCAAGAAATCAAGGAAGCATTTCAGCTTGGATTTTTATCAGGCCTGACAACCACTCCAACTTTTATGCATCGGCATGGGATCACCGATATCGACAGTACGGTTGTTGAACTATCCAAAATAGTGCCTGTTTTACAGATTGAAGCACTTGGAAGTACGGCTGAAGAAATTGTTGCGGAGGCTGAAAGACAGCATGCACTCGGATTAGATAAAGAAAAGACTGTATTTAAAATTCCAATATCACTCGAAGGGGTTAGAGCATGTAAAGTACTGAAAGACAAGGGTTTTAAGGTAAATATTCATCTGGTATACACCTTGCAACAAGCTTATATGGCCATGGCCGCAGGAGCGGATTATGTCTGCCCGCTGGTAGGCCGCCTGCAGGATCAGGGTCAGGATGCATTGTGGCTGATCGAACAATGTGTGAATGCGGTGAATTATTATGGTTATAAGACAAAGATTATGTTCTCATCAGTAAGAAGTGTTGAACATGTAAGAAATGCCCTGAATGCTGGAGCACATACTGTCACAGTCCCTTGGAAAATTTTAAAGCAACTGACAGAAAATTATTTTACACAATTGGGAACCAAAGAATTTTTCGAACATTCCAGATTAATGACCAAAACCGTAAATGAAATCATTTCTACAGTTAATCCTGTGGTCACCAAAAATGAATCGATACATGATTGCCTGGTAAAGATGACTGTTGGAGGTTGCGGTGCTGTCACTATCATCAATGAAAAAGAAGAGCCCATTGGAATATTTACGGATGGTGACCTTCGAAGATTGGTCGAAAAGGAAGGGGGACAGGCCGTGAATGGAAAAGCCGGAGATCTCAATTTAAAAAAACCGCATTCCATCGAAGGAAGTGCCTTCCTTTTTGAAGCTTCTGCCAAATTCAAGGAAACTCAGGTTGATACACTGGTAGTAACGGAAAATGGTAAGGTCAAAGGAATGATCGATATTCAGGATCTGTTAAGCTTGGATGGTTTACAGTAAAATGATAGGTTTTGACAGCAAAAAAAACTTTAGACGATATTGCCGGGGAAATAATTTTAGATCCTGAAGTTTTTATTAAAAAACTAAGTAACGTAAAAGCACTTATTTTTGACTGGGACGGAATCTTTAATGATGGTGTAAAGGGAAAAGTCCCAAGTACTTTCAATGAAATTGATTCCATGGGGATCAATATGCTCCGATTTGGCTATTATTTAATACATGGTCAAAATCCATTCACCGCCATCGTTACCGGAGAAAAAAATGAAACGGCTATCCAGTGGGCAGAGAGAGAACATTTTTTTTCCGTATTCCTGAAAGTGAAAAACAAAGCCGATATAATAGATTTGGTGAAGAAGGGTAATGCCATTAATCCTGAAGAAATTCTGTTTGTTTTCGATGATATTCATGATCTTTCCCTGGCAAAAAAAGCTGGAGTGAGATTTCTGGTCCAAAATTCTGGTTCCAGGTTATTTGCCAAGTTTTGCCGCGAAAATAATTACTGTGATTATATCACGCGAAATACTGGTGGAACTAATGCACTTCGGGAGATTGCTGAAACTGTTCTGTATACGCTTGATTTATTTGAAGAAACGATTAAAAACCGGATTGAATTCAAAGGTATCTACCATGAATATTGGCAAAAAAGAAATAGCGTAAAAACCTATATCAGTGAATTGAATTATTAAAAAAGTCCGTTTTGCGAATTATTTTTAATAAACCCGGTTTTTTTTCCTACCTGTTTAGCAAGTTGCCTGGTGCCTTGGGATCCTGGTGGCTTTCTTAAAATCCAGAGTATTTACTCAAGGAATAGTTATAGATATTAAATGGACATCTAAACTTCATAATATGAGCCTGATCCTGAGTATTGAAACTGCCACGAAAGTATGCTCTATAGCCCTTCATGAAAATGGAACACTGATAGGAAGTCAGGAATTAAGGGTGGATAAATCTCATTCAAAATTTCTGGCCCCCATGATTCGTGATCTGTTTCTTAAGCTGAGGAAGGAAATGAAGGAATTATCTGCTGTTGCCTTATCAAAGGGACCGGGTTCCTACACCGGACTCAGGATTGGCAGTTCCACGGCAAAAGGGATCTGTTATGCGCTCGATATCCCGCTGATCACTGTCAATACGCTTTTATCAATGTGTTACCTGGCGAATCAGGTCAATGATAATGGCTTCCACCTTTGTCCGATGCTGGATGCGCGTAGAATGGAAGTTTATGCTTTGATCGTTGATAAAGATTTAAAAATACTTCAGGATACGAAGGCCGTTGTCATGGAAGAAAGTTCTTTTAAAAACTATCTTGACCGATTCCCCATATTATTTTTTGGTGACGGGATGTACAAATCAAAGGAAATCCTCGAAAAACATCCCAATGCACATTTTCGTGAAAATATCTCTCCGTTGGCAAAAGCAATCGGATATCTTGCCTTGGAGAAATACCAAAATAAGGATTTTGAAAACCTTGAGGATTTTGAACCGTTTTATTTAAAAGATTTTATTACTACTATTCCCAAAAAATTCTTTTAAATGAAAAAACAGGAAGGAGAAATAATAAACCGTGTAGCACGAAGCCCCTTAATTACCTTTGATCTCGAAAAGTATTATCATCCGGGTGAACGGATCCTTTTAGATATAAAAAATTTTCTTTATGAAGAAATGATACTAATTGAGAAGGATTTTCGGGCCAGGGTAAAGGAAATCGACTGGTCACAGTTCAAGGATAAAAATGTAGCCATCACATGTTTCGCGGATGCGATCATCCCTACCTGGGCATATATGCTGTTGACAACACAAATCAGTCCGTATGCAAATATGGTAGTCTTTGGTGATCTGACCGACCTTGAAGCAGCCCTTTTTCAGCAGGCTTTATCAAAAATCGAAATTGAATCATTCAGGGATAAAAAAGTAGTGATCAAAGGTTGCGGAAATTATCCTGTTCCTGAATTTGCATATGTTGAAATTACGCGACTGTTAACTCCTGTTGTTTCAAGTATAATGTATGGAGAACCCTGCAGTACAGTACCGCTATATAAAAAATCCAAATAGAGACAAAGGCATAAATCACAAAATACAATAACCGCGATTGAATTTTATATCACTTACCTTCTGAAAAGTGAAAGGAGGTGATTACTGCTATGAATTATATTGATTGGATAATTTTAAATTCCCTTGAAGGAATCATCAAAATTTTTCCAAAACATTTAGGATTATAATTGATTTTTTTCCCTGATGTGGATGAAATTAATTGATAAACTAAAAATCCACATAAAATGAAAAAGATTAACATAACCAGATCAATTTTCACTTTTCTATTTACACTTTTGATGTTCTCAAAAATAGCCGCACAGGAAATCAGCAAGGAAGAATGGAAAAAAATGTCGCCAAAAGAAAGAAAAGAATACAAGCAAAAAATATTGATCGATAGCAAACAGAAAACATTAGTGGCGCTTAATTCCCGTGCATGGGTACTTGAAGCAAATACCGTGCAGGATCACTATGGAGAAAGTTACATCATTGAACCCTCATTGAACTTCGTTGGTGTGGCTGGTGAGAATTCTACCTTACAGCTTGGGGAAAGCGGAGCAATAGGCATCAATGGCGTAGGTGGTATTACATTGGATGGAAAAGTAAAAAAGCATGATATCGATGAAGGGAAAAAAGCTACTTCTCCCATGAGTGTAAGACTGGAAGTGAGTGGTGCTTCTTCAGGATTTGTATCGATATTGGTAAACGTTTCTCCTGATGGAAATGCATCAGCCACCGTCACAGATATGTATGGTAACCGGTTAACCTATCGGGGTCAGATTAAAGCTTTGGGCGAGAGCAGGGTATTCAAAGGAATGACCAATTACCTCTAGAAAGTACCAAGAAAATTGGCTTGGACACTCCCAGTAAGATTGGTAGTGTCCTTTTTTTATCAGGAAACTAGACTAATGCAGAAAAACTCGATTATTAATATTGGATTTTATATTTTTTTAAAGGCTCAGGTTATTTTTTTTAAGTATATTACCTCTATAATGCGAAACCTACAATTACGAATAAAACCATTTAGAGATGATACAACAGACGGTTCTTCTGAAGTTGTGCTTGTTTCATAATACTAACTTTAAAAAAAGGAAATATGATCAAACTGGGTATAAACATGGAATTTGTTCGCCACCATGATAAACCTTTTGACTGGGGTGTACAAAAAGCAAAAGAAATCGGTTACGAGTACATTGAACCCATGGTTCACATGGGACGTGAGCTATTGAGTGAAGCCGGTTATTTTCATTCGGTTTCAATGTTTGAGGATCCCTTGTGGATCAAGGAAATTTGTGATAAAAACGGAATTAAACTTTCAGGGCTTTCAACCCATACTCCTCTTTGTAAACCTGAAATAAGTGTCGAATACCTGAAAATGGCCATCCGTTTTGCCGCAGATTTAGGTGCTCCGGTGGTTAATACCGATGAAGGACCTAAGCCAAAATGGACCACCAAAGAGATGGATTACACCTTGATGAAATACACGCTTACTGAAGCAGCAAAAGTTGCAGAAAGACATGGTATTTTAATCGGACTGGAGCCGCACCAGCAATATAGTAAAACACCCGATGGATTGAATAGTATCTACAACCTGGTAAATTCACCTTCTATTGGAATCAACTACGATACGGGAAACGCTTACCTGGGAGGTGGTGGTGATATTTATAATTGGCTTGAAAGTGTAAAAGACAAATTGGTACATTTACATGCGAAAGACATTAGCATCCAGCAGGGGAAAGACGAACGAGGTAAAGTAACCGGTACACCAGTTGGTTGCGCTTGCGGGGATGGGGTAGTTGACTGGAGACGGGTTATAAATATTGTAAAAAGTTCAAATGCCGATATAGTATTCAGTGTGGAGTGCGGAACTGTACCTGATGCTTTTAAAAGTTATGAATATCTTTCAAAATTGATTTAATCAATACTTTTTTTGGCATTAATACATATCGTAAGCTAATTTATGATAACTAAAATCCTACTCCTGTCTTCGATACATCACGCCTTAGACGTGACACTCAGACAATCCAACGCTTTTTATTTTTTAACAAATAAAAGGTAGTAATCTAATCAAAATATTTAATCGGACGAGCGCAGTTTCCCCGAACTTGCGTATGTTATTCTCTAATAGAAACCTCACCAATTCCTCTGCGCCTTCTCTGTGAGCTCTGCTGTTATTTATATAAACCGCAAAGACTACAAATTTTTACACAGAAGAAATATGCTAATTAGTTATATTGAGAATATTTAAACGATGACCGGATTCAACAACGCTTCATTAAATCCGTTCTTTCTCTTCTACTGCGTATATCTTTACCGTTTGTTTTTTACCTTTCAATTGCAGGTTACCTATGAAATTAAAGTTATATGTATTCTTTTGTTCTATTTCAGTATAGATTGATTCTGAAATCAGCATTTTTTTACCATAATCATTACAGAGTCCCTGAAGCCTGGATGCTGTATTTAATACATCTCCGTGATAGGATATTTCACTTTTTAATTCACCCACCTCAGCAACGGTCACCCAACCGGAACTCATGCCCGCTTTGAATTCAGGGAAAATTTCAAATTTATTAATAAAATAATTCTTCATCCTTTTTAGTTCATCCAGGAAAGAATAGAAAAAATGGATACAATTCAGGTTTTTTATTCCCTGATGCATTTCCCAGGTAACGACAACTTCATCACCCACATATTGATAAACATGGCCCTGAAATTTCAAAATGGGCTTTGTAAGTTCCATAAAACATTCCTGTATCAGGGAACTATATGATTTATGTCCTATTTTTTCAGCTATTGTTGTTGAAGATTTAAGATCGATGAATAAAAAAATACGTTCTTCCTCCCGTGGATTGAAATATTTCCCGATCAAATATTCAAACAGGATGCCGGGGCCCATGGACTTATTCATCAACCTGACAAAATGAAATAAAAAACTATATAATGTAAAATTTACAAGGGCAATCAATTCCGCACGAGAAAATATAAAACTCATGCCCTTATACAAAGATCGATCCTCAAAGGTAATTTGCAGCAATGACCCCAGATAAAAAATCAATATATATATCCCGGTTTTGGTTGACAGTACAAAAGTGAAGGACTTCCTTTTTTTGTAAATCATAGATTCATAAGACTCAAATAATCCGAGGAATATACCTGCAAACAGACCAAAAGTTATTGCAGAAATAATATCGTCAGGTACAAAACCTACATTATCATACAAATCCAATTCAATTTCAATTGCACCATACCGAGTAATGGTATATAGAATACTTGCCAGAATCCAGTATCCTATTGAAAAAATAATATTTTTTAAAATCCTTATATTTACCATGGATAGGATATAAATATTTAAATCGAATTAATATTACGAATTTTATGGAAAGCATTCAACAGGCATTTTCCCTACTATCTTTTTCTGTCATTTCTTTTCATCATGTTTAAACCTAGAAATCAAATTTAGCCATTAGCTGTAGTCTGCTGGCATCCTGTGTGTTTCCATCTTTATTCTGCCGGTCACCCCAGGAAAACTCAAACCCAATCTGTAAGTTTGATAAAATATTATAGAATGTGTTTACACTGATGTATTGATTATTATCAAACTGTTCGTCTGGCTGGCTTTCCGTAGTAAAAAGATTTGTAAATCCAAAGATTATAGTACTAACTAATTGATCAGTCCATAATTGTTCATAAGCAAAGGTGGCTGCGATCACAGGGATAAGATCAAAAGATCCTTCCGCATTAGGATAGGCGTCCTGTCCCTTCCCCTCAAGTCCTCCAATGTATCGTGAAATGCCTTTCCCTCCCAATCCATTGTATAGAAATTTTCCCTTTTCGTAAATGGCGTGAGTTCCACTGATCATAGCCCCGAAACCTCCTTTGAAATCCTTATTCCCAAAGACATTTGTAAAAGAAATTAATCTCGATACTGCCGCAAATTGAATATGTCCCTTTCTATGACGCATTTTTAATCGACCAATAAAATCACCATCTCTCTGAAAATCAACGCCAGATGAATCAAAAGGATTAAAAAAATCCTTTAATGGATTCTCAATTGACACCCCGAACTCTGCATTTTCCTTAAACTTTTTTTCGAACCTTATCAATCCTTGTCGTACAAATGTGCCACTGTTTGGTCCATCTTTATCAACTGTCAGGGGAATGGATTCAAGATCAGTAAAAGTGCTCCAGGTCTGTCCGATCGTAAAATACTGCACCTTCCCATAAGCATGTCTCAAGCGAAATGCAAATCCGGTATTATCTCCTGCAAAATCACCTTCAATATACGTTTCTATTAATCCAATTGGTGTTATAATGGAAGATTCAAAACCGATCCTGGATTGACGTGCTCCGATATAAAATCCTTGCAGCTGTCTGTTTAAAGCTGAATCCTGTACAATATCGAAAGGATTGAATCCTTCCGTACTTCTCATTCCTTCAAAATCATAAAAGGTATTCAGTTTTACAAAACCTTTGAATCTCACCTGGAATTGAGCACCTTTGGTTTCCTGAGAATATTCCGCTGTCACCACTTTTGTTGTGTCTAATTTCGCTGTATCAGCCGGATCCATTTTCAGTTTTTGGACGAACCTGGTTCTTGTTGTATCTTCTTCCTGTTTTTCCTGTGCAAAACTCTGATAAGATAGAACGATTAATATCATTAAGGGGATTAGTTGTATTTTATTCATTTTTTAAAAATTTTATTTTGCTGATTCACTTTATTACGTTTTTCTCCATATGCGGCAAACTTTCTCCAATATAATAAATACAGGAATAATGATATTATCAGAATTGAACAGGATTTAAAAATCTGTGCTTGATTTGGGCAGAAGAAAATTTATCAGCCAATGAACACAAAATTAAAGATTCCTAATGAAGGACAAGAAGGTGAGGATTTATGTTTAGTTAAATAATAAAATGTCATTCAAATATCCTTGTGTACTATTCAGTAGGAATACTTTGTTTTTTAATAAACAGGTTCCTGTAGAGCACAGGTTTGGGAAACCAGCGCTAGATGTTCGTAAATCACAAAAATCAATTATCAAGAACTAAATAATGGCGAAGAGAAACCCCTAATGACATATTCATAATCAAAATACCAATAATTGAATTTGTGTATTTAGGATGATTTGGAAATTTTAATTGGAATTTATTTGATACTTGACAAATGGAATTTAATTGATCAGATCATTGAATATTGTTATTTATTAATCTCGAAAATCAGATTTTTTAACTTTCATATTCTACTTTATTACATTCTTTATATTATTTTTACCCCCCTTTATATTATTTATTGGTTTTTACATTCATATAAACATTAATTAAATCTAAATTCAGCCTTCATTGAATCATTCAAATACTTCTGAATTAAAGAGATCCTTGAAAAACTTTAATTTTATGTCAAATACATTCAAAGGTCTTACAGTGCGGATGATTCTGACTATTTCCGGTCTAGATTTGGGTGATGTGTGGCTGGGTGTCTATTCAAGGGAAGATTGATTTAAGAAACCTCAAAATTTTAATTAAATTGGATTTATGTTATTTCCTAACCATATTTTTATCAATGAAAAATTACAGATATTATCTTACCACGATATTCGTGGTGCTTGGATATGCATTTATCTTTATTTCCTGTAAGGAAAAGAATGGAAATAAACTTGCACCACCAGAGATACAGGTAGTCGAAGTTATACAACAGGATGTCCCCTTATACAGGGAATTTGTAGGACAAGCATATGGTTTGCAAGACATACCAATACGCGCACGTATAGAGGGTTTCTTAGAGGAGATTGCCTTTGAAGAAGGTACAAGCGTAAAAAAGGGTCAATTACTTTACAGGATAGATTCCCAGCCTTTCATGGCCGAAGTGGCTGCTCAACAGAGTAAGGTGGAGGAAGCTCATACTTATCTCGTCAATGCTACGAACGAGTTGAGGCGCTATGAACCTTTGGTTAAAATCAATGCGGTAAGTCAAAGTGATTATGATGCGGCCCTGGCAAGTAAAGAAGCCGCCGAGGCAGCGTTACAAGCAGCAGAAGCCAATCTGGAAATGGCGAAAATAAATTTGAGCTATACCAGAATATTATCGCCTATTGATGGCTTGATTGGAAAAACCAAAGCAAGGGTAGGTGAATTTGTAGGAAGATCGCCAAATCCGGTTATTTTGAATACGGTCTCAAATATTCAAACAATTCGAATTGAATTTTTCCTCCCGGAAACGTCTTACCTTGCCCTAGCAAGAGAAGTTGAAAAGGATACCGAAATAGAGCAAAAAGATCGTAAAACTACTACAGATGTACAACTTATATTGGCAGACGGTTCTCTCTATGAAGAAAATGGGAGAATAGATTTCATTGATCGTAATATAGATGCATCAACGGGATCTATGCTGGTCCAGGCAAGTTTTGATAATCCAAAAAGACTCCTGCGGCCGGGAATGTATACGAAAGTTAAAATTGAATTGTTTACTGCTGAGGATGCACTTTTATTACCACAAAGATGTGTAATGGAACTGCAGGGGCAAAATTCGGTATATGTGGTAAATGAAGAAAATGTAGTGCAAGCTCGTCAGGTGAAAGCCACGGAAAAAATCGGAGACCTATGGTTGATAGAAGAAGGATTGAATCCCGGTGACAAAGTAGTCATTGATGGATTGCAGAAAGTTGCTACAGGCCTAAAGATCAAACCAGTTCTTATTGAATTTGAAAGTCAAACCAATCAATAACCACTGAGATATGTCTGAAAATAAAGGAAATTTCTTTGTCCGCAGACCCATAGTAGCTATGGTCATTGCGATCGTGATTGTTATTGTGGGTGCAGTCTCTATGATTGGATTACCGATTGAGCAGTATCCAAACCTTACACCACCTGTTGTTCAAGTAAGGGGAACCTACACAGGTGCCAATGCCATCAGTGTAGAAGAATCCGTTGCCACACCCCTGGAGCAGGAGATCAATGGGGTAGACAATATGATCTATATGAAATCCACTAATTCCAACGATGGGACCATGGTCATCGATATCTCATTTGAGGTGGGTACTGACCCGGATATGAATACAGTCCTGTCTCAAAACAGGGTATCCGCAGCATCAGCTAAACTTCCGCAGGAAGTCACCAAGTATGGGGTTACCACAAAAAAATCTCTTCCCAATATTCTAATGCTGGTTACCCTTACTTCTGACGGACGATATGATCAGGATTTTCTGGGAAATTATGCGTTGATAAACATAAAGGATCAACTCGCACGTGTTCCAGGTATTGGGAGGGTGGATGTACTGGGAGCTGCTAACTATTCCATGAGGATATGGGTAAAGCCAGATCGATTGGCTTCATTAGGTATCACAGTACCGGAAATCCTGAAGTCTATCAATGAGCAAAACGTAATCGTACCCGGAGGTAAGTTTGGTGCAGAGCCTGCGCCTCCTGGGACTGATTATACATACACTGTCCGGCTTCCGGAGCGTTTCAATTCAACAGAAGCATTTGAAGAGATCGTGATCCGCACTCAACCGGATGGATCTCAGGTGAAAATAGGTGATATCGCCACCGTAAAACTGGGAGTTGAGACCTATAATATGTTCTCCCGGTTAAATAAAGAAACATGCGCCATTATATCGCTTTATCAGGCACCAGGATCAAATGCAGTAGAATTGGCTGAAAATGTTATTGGCGAAATGGAAATTATTAAAAGAAATTTCCCGGAAGGTATTGAATATGATGTATCCCTGGATTCAACCTTGCCCATTACGGCTGGTATACGGGATATTGTAGTTACGCTATTTATCGCTCTTGCCCTTGTGATATTGGTGGTATTCATATTTATTCAGGATTGGAGAGCCACACTGATACCTACGTTAGCCATACCCGTTTCCCTGATAGGCGCTTTTATGTTTTTTCCTCTCCTTGGTTTTACCATCAATGTGCTTTCTTTATTGGGACTGGTACTGGCTATAGGAATTGTGGTGGATGATGCAATTGTGGTTGTAGAAGCCGTTCAGGTTAATATTGAGAATGGGATGAGCACCAAAGAAGCCACAATAGATGCGATGAATAAAGTATCTGCCCCGGTAGTGGCCACCACCCTTGTTCTGGTTGCCGTTTTCATACCTGTTGCGGGCATGGCAGGTATAACCGGACGGTTATATCAACAATTTGCCATTACCATTGTAGTTTCGGTAATTGTGTCTTCTGTAAACGCACTTTCTCTCAGCCCCGCTTTATGTTCTATTCTGCTTAAAAAACCAAAACCATACGGTGGACCACTTGGATGGTTTTTTGGAAAATTCAATAAATGGATGGACCGGTCAACGGATTCCTATATGAGTTTTACAAATATTGTTACCCGTAAAATAAAAAGAGGTGTCGTTTTTTTAATAATCATGACTATAGGTGCAGCTGTTTTTTTCCGGCTGGTCCCAGGCGGTTTTATTCCTGAGGAGGATATGGGTTACTTTTTTGTAAACCTGCAACTTCCCAATGCTGCTTCTCTCCAAAGATCGGATGTAATTGCCAAGCAAATCGAGGAAATTATTCTTGAATATCCTGAAATAAAATATGTTACAACGGCTACAGGTTATAGTATGCTCGCCGGATCCATGGTACCGAATAATGGATTTATGTTCGTTACCCTAGTCGATTGGGGAGAAAGGAAGTTTACAGCCAAAGAATTCATACAAAAACTGAATATTGAATTGGCTATCAAGATTAAAGGAGCTCAGGCCTTCGCCTTTGGCCCACCTGCAATTCCCGGATTGGGGAATGGTTCAGGATTTAGCATTATGATTCAGGACCGGGGGGGAAATACCCCGGATTATCTCGCTGAAAACACAATAAAATTCATTCAAACAGCAAATCAACAGCCTGAAATAGGTAGAGCATTTACCACTTTCCAGGCAGGTGTTCCACAAAGATTTATGGATATTGATAAAGAAAAAGCATTAAAATTAGGTGTCTCATTAAATGATCTGTACACCACGATTGGCGCCTTTATGGGAGGCAGCTACGTCAATGACTTTACTCGGTTTGGCCGGCTGTATAAAACATATATTCAAGCTGAACCTCAATATCGTGTCAACGAAAAACAAATAAATAATTTCTTTATCATAAATAACCAGGGACAAAAAGTTCCCTTATCCACTATTGTTACCATTAAGCCAGTTTATGGACCTGACTACACCAACCGCTTCAACCTGTTTCGGGCGGTAGAAGTTACAGGAGGGCCAGCAGCAGGATATACCTCCGCTCAAGCTATGGCGGCTCTGGAAAGGGTAGCCATGGAGACGTTACCACCGGATATGAATTACAGCTGGAACGCCATGTCATTCCAGGAAAAGAAAGCTTCAGGATCACTGTGGACCATACTCACCTTTTCCCTGATTTTCGTATTTCTCATTCTGGCTGCTCAATATGAAAGCTGGTCATTGCCGTTAAGTATACTTCTTGGAACGCCTTTTGCCATATTTGGTGCATTGTTCTTTTTATGGGTAGCCCGTTTGATTAGTCCAACCTTCGAAAACAATATTTTCGCACAGGTATCTTTCGTAATGTTGATCGGTATGGCAGCTAAGAATGCTATTTTGATCGTAGAATTTGCCAATGATGAATTTAAAAAGGGATTGAGTTTGTTTGATGCAGCCATTAAAGCAGCAAAATCAAGATTCAGACCCATTCTAATGACAGCTTTCTCATTCATACTTGGCGTTTTTCCATTGGTCGTAGCCAGTGGTTCAGGCGCAGAGGCCAGAAAAGTGATGGGTATGGCACTATTGGGAGGAATGACATTGGCCACCCTATTAGGTGTATTTCTGTATCCGATGTTATTTGTGCTTATTGGTAAGATAGCCGGATATGAAAAACAGAGAGATTTGGCCACTAAAGAAAGTTCTAAATAATCTGAAAATGAATTCCTGGATGAAAAATCGATTTCCATTTATAATTATTATAGCTACCCTATTCACAATAAATGCTTGTATGGTAGGTCCAAAATTCCAGAAACCCCTTTCCCTTATAGATTCAACTGCCATTTACAGGTATGACAGCCTGCAATTGGCCATGACTGATTCTGTACTAAATATCAAATGGTGGGATTTATTCAAGGATCCGGTATTGGACACACTCATTAAAATCAGTCTCAGGGAAAATAAAGACATACTTATTGCCTCAGCACGCATTGAGCAATCCAGAGCTGCAGTAGGTATTGCAAAGGCAGATTACTGGCCGAAGTTCGGATATCAGGCCGGAACAATGAGGGGAAATGTATTTAATGGATTACCTACAGAAGGAGGTAGTGCCGGAAATATATTTACCGGTTTTGGAACCCTGAATTGGGAGTTGGATTTCTGGGGTAAATTCCGAAGATCCACGGAAGCCGCCAAGGCAAAGCTTATCGCATCCGAATATGGAAGACGGACGATTCAGATTGGCCTGATATCTCAGATAGTTGGCACCTATTATACGTTACTGGATTTCAAATGGAGGTTAGAGATCTCAAGAAATACCCTTAGGTTGCGCCAAGCCTCTTTAGATATAATTCAGGAAAGATATAATAAGGGCATTATTCCCGAAATAGATCTAAACCAGGCTCAGATCCAAAGGGCGATTGCTGCAGCAGCTGTGCCAAACTATGAAAGGAGGGTTGCTCAGACAGAAAACGCCCTGAGTATTTTATTGGGAAGAAATCCCACACCTGTCATGACCGGATTTGAGCTTGTGAATCAACCATTACCACCCGATATTCCTGTTGGATTACCCTCAATGTTAGTAGAAAGAAGGCCGGATATATTACAGGCTGAAGAAATACTCAGAGCACAAAATGCTCAGATTGGCGTTGCTGTTGCACAAAGATTCCCTGCCATTAGCTTGACTGGTTTACTCGGTGTAGCCAGTAATGATATTTCAAACCTCACTTCTAATGGCCTGGCTTTTTCCGGAGGGGCAAGTCTCTTAGGTCCACTGTTTGAATTTGGGAAAAACAAAAAAAGAGTAGAAGTTGAACGTTACAAAACTGAACAGGCACTCTATGAATATGAACGCACTGTGATCACGGCATTCCAGGAAGTTGAGGATGCGTTGGTAGAAATTGAAACTCTTAAAAATGAACTGGAGGTTAGGCAGGATTACGTAAACGCAGCATTAAATGCACGTTATTTATCACAGGAACGCTATGATAAAGGTGTGACCAGTTACCTTGAATTGCTTGAAAGTGAACGACAGGCATTTGAAGCTGAGCTTAGATTTTCAGAGACTACTCAACAATTATTTAATGGTTATACGAAACTGTACAAAGCCCTGGGTGGCGGATGGCTTTCAGAAGAGGAAATGAATTCAGCATCCGAAACTGAAAATTAACCATTAATAATTATCTGATTTTTAATTTATAAAAAAAATAATTATATATTATATTGAAAAAATCATGACGCGTCATGAACTTATCCACATAATATGAGATATCATCCCATTAATTTATAAAATAGAAAAAATATCTTATATATTTAGCCAACCAATTATGTGGAAATTTGCTGAACAAAATATTATTATTTTTTAAAAGTGTAATTGATGTAAAACTTGGAATAATCGGGGCGATTTTTATGGGGAGTGTAGTAGCTTACATCAATTCGGACCACGGAATTTTCCCGGCCGGTGTTGCAGCTTTCAAACAGGCTATTTATACATTTTTTATCGGGGGTATAATTATCAGAATTCTGGATATTACTGTTAACCGCATACATAAAAAACTTCTGGCCTACGTAATATCGATCTTACTTGCTACCTTTCTAACAACCACCATGGTCTTCTTTGTCCATATCATGAGGGGAACTCCCAAACCACTGGAATCCACAGCAGCCACGATCATATTAGCACCCCCTGGTTATATTTTCCTGGCGTACTTTAAAAGGAAAAAAGGGGACCGGGAGTCAGATAATGATGTGTGATGTAGCATATATTTACCCAAGGGAGTAACTTCCGCCAGATAGGAAAGGGAAAGTCAATAAAAAATTTATATCCTTCGTACACCACAGGTGAGAACATCAGAAAATCCGTAAGTAAACTCGGATTCACTACTCCAAATATCGAAAAAAGAGGATCTCAAAAGTTTATTTCGCGCCAAGGCCGCTAAGAATCCACCATGATCGCAGAGAATATTTTCAAGTGGCTTATCACGGTATTTAAACCAGCGAGATTTGCGTAAAACTTTGCGAACATTGCGTGAAGAATACTATCTGATTTTTAAGATTGGCAAAAACTAGCATGGAAGTCCAAGGATGATAGAAAAATGTATGAAATTCGCCATTTACCAACCGAAGTAACTTCTGTCCGAGAGTGTTAATAATTGAAATAGTTATCTCATTGAAGATTTACTAATGGAGTAGAAAATTTGGAATACAGAAATTGGAATATTTTTGATAATTGGATATTGTTTATAGGAAATAATCTCCGAAGGATAGATCTACTGATATTTCAGATTAATTATATTTAACATAATTTTCCCATTTTTCAATTACCTGCTTAAAATCCCGGGGTAATTCAGATTCAAATCTCATTAACTTGCCTGAATCAGGGTGATGGAATCCAAGGCTTTTTGCATGCAGTGCCTGGCGTGGCATTAACTGAAAACAATTATGAACAAAGGTTTTATATTTCGAAAAGACTGTTCCTTTTAGAATTTTATCACCTCCATATGTTACGTCATTAAAAATTGGATGTCCCAGATATTTCATGTGGGCTCTTATCTGGTGTGTACGGCCTGTCTCAAGTTTACACTCCAGTAGTGATACATACCTGTAATCGTGAATGAGTTGGTAATGCGTAACTGCATTTTTGCCCCTATCACTATCAGGAAATGCCTTAACTATCCTGCGGTCTTTCATGCTCCTTCCAATAGGCACATCTATTACACCATTTTCAGGCTTGGGTATTCCCCAGACAAGAGCTATATATGATCTTTCGATGGTATGATCGAAAAATTGTTTCGCAAGTTTATTGAGAGCGTGTTCATTCTTGGCGATCACAAGTAATCCAGAGGTATCCTTGTCAATCCGGTGAACAAGACCGGGTCTGCTTTCATTATACGGAAGATTTGGCAGGTTTTTAAAATGATACACAAGTGCATTTACCAAGGTACCCGTCCAATTATTGTATGCCGGATGTACCACCATCCCGGCTGGCTTATTAACGATCAATAAGGATTGGTCTTCATATAAAATATTTAATGGAATATTTTCAGGCTTTACTTCCGTATCTCTTGGTGGTTCCGGCAGAGATACAATAATCACATCTTTTGGATGAACTTTATAGTTCGATTTAATTTCGATTTGATTGACTTTGATAAATCCTTCTCCAATCGCTGATTGAATTCTATTTCTGGAAACGTTTGCTAACCGGTCAGATAAAAACTTATCGATCCTTATCGGTGTTTGACCAGCATCTACTTCTATCCTGTAATGTTCAAAAAGATCATCATTATCTTCCTGATATTGACCATTAAAAACATCCATCAGGACTAATTTTCTTATTCATATTTAAGTCGATATGCTACCACACGGTTATCAAAGAAGGTAGGTATCAAAACCAGGTTTTCCTTCGCAATCAGATCTAAATCTGCGGTGTTCATTTGTTGCTCGCTGGTATTCAGGAGCTCAATTTTTCTTCCATCTGCAAAAATATAAAATACCTGTCCAGCCCAACTTGATACAATATAATTCCCCTTTGCATCTTTGGCTATCCCATCTCCTACACCAATTTCAGATACAATGTCAGAAATATTCTTACTTGAAATATCGATTTTTCTGAATTTTCCATCGCCGCTGGAAGCAACCATAAGATTTTTGTCATCCCAGTATAATCCGTTAGGGCTTCCCAAAATTTCATCTTCCAGCCATGTTTCTACTTCTCCATTTCTGATCAGATGGATCTTATTATTATCTGAGTCTGTTACAAAAACCAATCCTTTTGGTGATATGGTAATATCATTCAAAAAATTCGCTCCCTCGATTTCATATTTCTCAACAACATTTCCTGCATCGATATCAATGACAACAACCTCCGTGATATCAGTTACATAAAGAAGGTTTTTATACACCCCCATTCCCTTTGGTGCGTTCAGCTTCGAGACCCATTCTAATACCAGAACTGTTCCATCAGGTTTCAATTTTGATATAAATCCTTCCTGATCTTTATCCCTTGGAGTTCCAACAATATTGGCAACATAAATGACACTTCTTGCTTCATCATAATATACTGATTCTGGTACCTTTAGAATGGATTCCGTTGCCCAGACTTCCTCTAAAAAAACATTGGCAATTTCAGCAATCGTTTCTTTTTCTTCATTCCGGGAAGTTTCTTTAGAGCCACATGAAGTCAGACATAACGAAATAATAAGAAATACTAAGAAATTTTTCATGATATAGAGTTTTCGATGTCATTTCTAATATAGAAATAAAATTTTATAAAATACTACCAAAATACCATAGTTGAAACATTAAACAAAAAACCTAAAACAATATACAGGTTCTATTGATTTATTTTATGATAACCAAAATAATATCTATTCGTAAATATATTTTATGACCATGAAGTTATCAGTTATTGTAATTGCTACGATTTTACACTTTTCCAATCTTATCCTTGCACAAAATGTCAGGGTGATTGACGTCGTAACGTTGGAAAAGATCCTCAATGAAAGTAATTCGGACACCCGTGTTGTCAATTTCTGGGCCACATGGTGTAAACCCTGCATTGAAGAGTTACCCTATTTCGAGGCGTTAAGAGATAATCCATTATTCAATGAAGTAGAAGTAATATTAATAAGCCTCGATTTTGTTTCAGATCTTGATTCAAGAGTGAATCGTTTTGTTGAAAAACAAAATATTCAATCAACCGTAATGTTATTGGATGATACGGATTATAATTCATGGATCAATAAAATTGAACAATCCTGGTCAGGAGCTATTCCTGCAACGATGTTTATACAAGGTGAAACCGGCAAGCGGATCTTTTTTGAAAAACAATTCGAGCCGGGAGAACTTGAAAATGAATTAACGAACTTTATCAAACATTAATAACCACAAATCCTTAAACTATGAAAACACTAACTCTCATTTTGTTAACAATGTTCTTTGGGGCAGTTTTTACTACAGCAGATAAAACCGGGTACCAGGTCGGTGATTACGCCATGGATTTCAAATTGAAAAACGTAGATGGGGAAATGGTATCGCTATCTGATTATTCGGAAGCCAAAGGATTTATCCTTGCATTTACCTGCAATACGTGTCCATATGCAGTATTGTACGAACAAAGGATAATTGATCTGCATGAATCTTTTGCATCCAAAGGATTTCCTGTAATTGCCATTAACCCGAATGATCCCATTAAACAACCTGGTGATTCTTTTGAGGAAATGAAAACAAGGGCCACTGACAAAAATTATCCATTCCCTTACCTTGTGGATGATACCCAGGAAATAACAAGATCCTATGGTGCTACCAATACTCCTCACATGTATGTTCTGAAAAATGTTAATGATAAATATCAGGTGATGTATATCGGAGCCATTGACAATAATCCTAAGGAACCTGAAAATGTAACTAAAACATATATCGTAGATGCAATTAATGCGGTATTAAATAAAAAAGATGTGCCTGTAAAGGCGACAAAAGCAATTGGATGTACCATTAAATGGAAATCAGCGTAACTCATTATCAGGTAAATCGAATGCAGTACAGAAAAGGCGGATGTGAATACTATTTTCATTTCCGCTTTTTTTATTTTTATAGTAACAATCTAAACTATTGAAAATGTCTCCCCTGCAGGTTACAGTCATCGGAGATTCCCATGCCGATCCCGAAAAGTATTCGTTTTGTGAAAAATTGGGAGAATTATTGGCAAAAATGAAATTAATCGTAATTACAGGCGGCAGATCAGGTGTAATGGAGGCAGTCAGTAAAGGCGCATACCAGGCAGGAGGAATTACGGTAGGGATTCTACCATCCAGTGATAAGAATGATTCGAATCAATTCTGCCGGGTTATCATTCCAACAGGACTGGGTCATGCC